>Ga0099825_1003738_pt1 | contig 20184 bp, 10 predicted proteins | sample SiratroredBW_FD_76838 | JGI IMG/M metagenome (GOLD analysis project Ga0099825, IMG submission 76838) | Root nodule microbial communities of legume samples collected from California, USA - Siratro red BW | ecosystem: Host-associated > Plants > Roots > Nodule | place: USA: California | collected... | reverse complement strand
TTCCTCCTTCAAATATTTGACTCTAATCTCATGATAGGATGGAGGTTTAAATCCGAGGCCATGTCTCGAAACCAATTCAAACATAGCCATGAATTCTTCACTCTTTGCCACATTGAAAGGAATAGCATTGTTATAGAAAAACCTGGCAATGGCTTGACATGCTTCCTCTCTCAATCCTTTCTTAAACATGTTGTTGATGGTAGGTTGTTTACTAAATACTCTCTTAAACATGTTGTCCGATGATACTTCACTATGTTTTCTTTTATCACCAGCAGGTTCTGCCATTTCCTCGTCCATATTAAGACTTGATTTCTTGTTTAACTTTTGTTGCAAACCAACAACAATTTCCCACATTTCCTTTTTCACTTCTTCAGGAACATCCTTGCAAGCTCCAACGTCCTTTTGAGTACCAGCCAAGTGATGCTTCAATCGATAGACACCCCCTATTACCACCTTTTGACAATATTTGCATTGAAGTTTTCTAGTATCCCCATCAACTGACAAACAATGCTTCCAAGCTATATCACTCCTATTTCCTGGAGCATTTTTGGGGGTCACGGGTGTAGAGGAGTTTGGAATTGGATTTGAAGACATTTTTAATGATTGGGAGTGAAAATTGGGTATAATGGAAGTGCAGATTGGCAATGCAATCTAGATAGAGAATACAAATTGGTATTTAGATAAGTGCAGGTTGAGAGTGAAGAAAGGTTGAGAGTGCGGAAAAGTGTGGTGCGGTGGGAATTAAATACTTGAGGTCGCACCTAATGGTGGTGATAGTCATATCCAATGGTGACAAGCAATGATGATAGTCATACTCAATACCCAATGGTTCATACTGAATAACCAATGGTTAATACCCAATGGTTCATACCCAATAGTGATAGTTATATCCAATGGAAATAATTATACCTAATGATGATTAGTCATACTGAACGGTAGTCATGAGTCATGACTTTTGATTGTGATTAGTCTTCCTGAATGGTAGTCATGAGTCATGACTTTTGATTTAATGGGAGGTTTCTTTCCTCTCATTATATATAAAAGAAGACTAAATAAATTTTCAAATATAATATAATTTTTTATATTTTAATTTTGAACTAAAAATAAATAGTTTTTTATTCCTGTTAATGTCTTTAAGTTTATGGTATATAAAAATTGGGTAGTTCTTTAAGTTTACTGTTAATGGTAGTTCTTTTTAAATATTACAAATTGGGTTTTCGGGGATATAAAAATCCCAGCCTAAAAAGACCTAGAAGAAATCCTAAAATTGTTACAAAGTGTTGCGGCAACGGGAGGTGTAGATGTGCGGCAGCGGGAACTGCAGCCGCATGAGGTGCCGCTGCGAGAGGGAGGTTCCGCCGCACAAGACACCGCCGCGAGAGGTGTATCCACAAGACGCCGCTAAGAGACGCGACCGCAAGGGACCCAGCGCAACTGCCACTGCTGTGAGGTGTGCCGCAACTGCATCGCATCGCAAGAATCGCCGTTTTCACACGATTTACGATTTAAAACGCCGATCCTATGCGATCCTTCAAAATCGCAATTTTTACGTGATCGGAGATCGGAGAATATGAAGTAGATCGTAAACTCTTACGATCTTACGTTGTGGATCGCGATTTTGACTACTATGATGATGAGAAATCAAAACAATGAGATACGGTGGCTTCACTCTATAATTTTTATTCGTGCTATATTTGTCTACTTGCACGGATTAGTCAAAACTTTAGCCACAAATTCAACGTCAAGTCCACACCGTCAATAGAAGTCACCAACAACATTGTTATAGACAAAGAACTATAAAAATCATACAGACCCAAAAGGGTAAGAGCGATGAAAGGCACTAACATATGAAACACTATTTGGTCTACGACCAACCAAATACATAATCAAGAACATACACCAATGCCAGGGAGAAGGGGTAAAGTAGGATAGCCAGTATAGATGTCCATAGAGGGAAGACAGTGCGGAAGCTAGCAAAGACACCCACCACAATGCAAACGACCAAAATAACTAACACTTCTGAAGAGAAGTCCCATGTCAATCCCCTCACATAAACCAAGGCCAAGAAGACTGATAGACAAAGCACATTATTCATCGTCACTGCACCATATAGCTGCAAAAACAGTGGAAATCATGTTTTAAATGACCTGAAGGAAATAAATTGCAGTAATTGGTAAAGCTTATGAATCAGCCAGCCTTAGTCATGTATATCGTTGAAAGAAAAGTATACATGGATGAACACCGTTACGCAAGAAATCCAAACACAACCTTAAGAGTTCAGAACCAAACCCCTAAGTCACAAAAAAACTGCTAGTACTACGGCTGTAATCATTACTCAATACTTTACTCCCAAAGTGATACAAGTGAGTTAAAAAGTCATGGCAAGCAGCAATCACTAAATTAATTAGTAAGAAAATATACTGGTAACCATGAAAAAACACAACAATAATGATGATGCCAACAAGTAGAGTCACCATTATGATCATCTCACACTAGTCATTCAAACAGCTAACAGTATGATTTAAGACTTACGAAATTCCAATTTCTCCAACCCCAGAATTTCAAGACTATTATTATTTGCTAAGTAGGAATCGATATGACCACAGGAAGGTGCAACTTTAGATACATTCTGAACATGAAATCATCTTTCTATTATCCTCTCCACCTTGTCCACTCCAAAATTATTTTAATGTTTTGGAAACGCGAACGTTAAAGGGACCCCATTCAGCATCATATTTACCCAAAACTCCAACCACGAAAGGACTTTTGTCATTTGAATAACCACAAAATAAATTAATTATAAAGAGAACTGAATACATTAACCGTAAACTATCATCTTGAATAAGTCAAAGTCAGTAATTCTCCCATTTTGTTTAGCTAAATCCTGAATGAACAAGATTATGCGGCAAATGACATAATTGAGTGAAAATATATTGTTCAAATGCTTTATAGTTTATAGGTCATACTCAAAGTTTGCATACTAATGCCTGAAAGAGAAAGAGTATGAAACAAGAAAACAAACCTCAGAAAAAGTTAAGGAGGCAGTTTGCCTCTTATCACGACTAGCAAAAATTATCGCCGACACTGCTTCGCTTGAATTGGTTGCTAAAGGCAGAGCAATGAAGGAAATGAAGAAAGCAGGAATACTTGTAGCCTCCGAAAAGTTATCCACGGCACCAACCAGAGGATCAGCAAATGCAGCAGCAATAATAGTACCCAGTAGCAGAAGCAGAACTGCTTTGATGGTTGTCCATTTAGCATTCTCAATGCCCTCAGCCTCTTCATTACTCTGATCTCCCACGTCCAGCAAATCATGTTCCCTTTTTGTTTCCTGTGCACGAAACACCTGTCAGCCTTAAGCACCAAAATAAAATCTGTGAAGTTGAGGATTGCATAACTTACTGTGTGAAAGTCACTTAAAAACTTCATTGTGTGTGGACCAGCATCTCGAGATGCAACTCGAGCACGCTGGGCCCTTTGAAGCCATCTAGTGACACCATTAACAAATTCTTCTCGATCAACAAGTTCATTGCCAGAAGTATCAAAATCATTCATGATCCTTTTTACGGCATCATCATGATCCAGATCAATCTCCTCAAACTGAATTCCAATAACCAGTGCTCTCAATTCACTGTGAGTAAGACTGCCATCTTGATTTTCATCAATGGTGTCAAACAATCTATATATTCCATTAAGAAGTCATTGACAACCAAAAGCATGAGAATATGAGAAATGCAACAAACTTCTTTAAAAGTAACATAATTTTAAGTCAAAGCAAAAAGGATAGATAGCCTTACTTTCTAATGACTTCTTTATCAGGTTCACCATTATCTTTCAGCAGCCTTCCCAACGCACGTTTCTTCAAATGTGTCAAAAATCCTAGTATAACATGCTTGTGTTTAATATATTCAAGTTTCCTCCTTTGAATCCAGGGCTGAAAAATCTGCACCATTTTTTCTTTTTCTTAATTTCTATAAGATGCAAAAACAATGGCCAGGTTTAAAACAGGTCAAGTATTTATCCAGTATACAGTTACGGAAAGTGCTATCTATAGGATCACATCCAACAAAAAACAATTGCGTATCATCCAGAGTTACATAAAAATCGTGCTGGCTGATGAAAGAGAAAAAATATATCACAGGAAAATCAAGTTCACAGTAAAAGAAAATTACCTGGTAAAGACAATAAGCAGCCAATAAACAGAGTGACACAATGAGGGCTATCAAAACAGCCAAGTGCCTTCCTGACGTTGAATTAAGAATTTGTGGTAATTGAACGATCACAAATGGAAGGACAGATATAACCATAATCCGTGCTGCATAACTTGTCCAGATATCAGTACTAACACCAGAACCTGCACATGGGAGATTTTAGTAGATTAACGATACAAATAAATCAAACATTCCAGACATTTAAACAGTACAGCTCAGCTGCATGTATACAATCATTATGGTTTAGAAATAAATAAGAAAATGGAGAATCACAAATTCGCAATATATCTTTAACCAACCCTCTTCACAAAGTCCAAACTCATGTCACAACAATAATAATCAATGCACACATTCAGTAGTTTGAATGCATTATATAATCCCTGATCCACAATTAGGGTTGAAGAAAGATACTTGCATGAATTACTAAGTGAACTATCTCTCAATTATTACTTGTTGGTGATGTTATAACAATATAAAATCATTCATCTGTCTTCATTTTAAATTTAAGCTCTCAGATAGTTATTTTATGATATTGTTTCAGATTTTTTATGACCAAGAGGTCTACAGATCCTTGCAACAATCATTCTTCTAAACAAAAGAATGTTGAAATTAAGCAAAATGTAATTGGCAATATGGGCTGTTCAGTGCTCAAGCCTAAAGAGATATTGTATGAGATGGCATGCTAAAATATGTTAGACATGCTAAAGCCAAAGCTTTTTTGATAGTCAGCTCATGACACTTTCAAAAAAATCATTAGTTAATAAATCAATAATCAGCTTACATTGACACAAAACATACATAATATTTTACTGGGAAACTCCAGAAGGTTGATTGCTTGAAAGACAAGAAAGGAGAGGAAACACCAGAATCTTCATGCTTCGGGAAAGAGGAAGTTGGTTTACCTAAATTGATTTTTAATATAAATGAACAGTTTGGAATGGCATACCTGTTAAACTAAATCCCCTAGTGTCTCGTGAATCTATAGCAATTGAATCCTCGATGTCACACTTGCCAACAATTACACAGGTCCCCCATATTATAGTAAGAAGTAGCACCGTGGACCCAGCTAGCAGTCCCATTCCAACAGATACCTTACTTTGAGCAATTTCTTTACTACCTGAAAGCCCGGACACTAGAAAAAAAAAAAAAACAAGAAATATATATTAGGGGGGAAATGGACAAATAACAGCACTATATAAGCATAAGTGCTAGTAGTTGAGAGACAAAGAAATTCCAAGAGAAGTAGAAAAAAAAGTCCAAAGTACATATGTTACAAAAGATTAAAGTTCAGTGAAATTTTGATTATTAAGGAAGCATAAGAGATGTCTCAAAGCAATCACTACTAGTCAGATAATACGGAATCAGCTAAATTATCCAATTTTGGCCTCCATTTGGCAGTTAAGAATTGAACAGTATATCTAGAAATTCTACAAAATCCGTCCCTTATCAGCTATCGCCCGTACTGAGAAGTCAGAGTTGTTAATCTATACAATAAAAGAGAATAGTCAAAATTATATTTAAATAAAACAATATTGACCATTGACCATCTATAATATATATGGTTATATGCTCAAGATTAACTCCTCCCAGATTCTCAAGCACTGATGGAACTCTTTTACACTTTATTATGCGTCTGCTTTTCCATGGACCACCCAGGCTCAAAACTACGCTTATTCTTCCACCAAACACCATTAAAAGAAATTGAAATTATATTGAAGTGGAAAGAAAAAAGGCATCAACAAAGACATATAAGCTCTACAAAAGAAGCATTCCATCATGTGCGGGGTTCACACCACGAAAATTAAGCACCAAAAGCAAAGCAAAGCGGTTGAAAATTCAACACAACCAAAAAGAATCTAAAAGGAAAAATAAGATATCACAAAAAGCAAAGGCGGAAGAACTCGGGCAGGAGAATCCTTAAAAAAACCAGCAACAAAGAATCCAACTGAATAATCACTAAAATTCAAACAATATTCTTCTCGCTGATTAGAAAAAAACTAAAAATAGGAAAAAGAAAAAAAAGGAAGAAGAAATTTGGGGGCCGAGAATAAGGCTCTGGATTTCGATCCTTCTGTGTGGTAGCGGACAACCTTAAACAGACAGATAAATTCACGATAGCGACGCGAACCACTTGAGCAAACAACAATCCAATTAAACAAAGATAATCAGAACAACCCAAACCATCATCCAAACAAGGCCTAACCAAGCACACCACAGTCCACACCATATATCTCTCGCTACTTCAACAACAAAATCTCAAGCCAAAGAATCTCATTCCAGCACTACAAGCTAAGACAAACTTCCAGCATCATAAAGATAAAAAGAAGTTCACACCACTGAATTTTCACGAATCACTAAAAAGTGAAAACCTATTCAATCAAAATCGAAGTCTCATATACTTATTCTACCTAACTTTTTAATGTAAGTTCCATTTCACAGATTCCGGTACATAACTTTCTAATCGGATAGCAAGCCGTACAGTAAGCATCGAATCCAAGTTTCGCCGTCGTTAAAAAGAAAACAGAGAGTGAGAGTTAGTTACCGAGGATGAGCATGGCATCGGGAAGTGCACCGAGGATGGGGAGGAAGAGGCCGCCAACAATGCCGGGGCCCAAGATCTCGAGCAGGAGCTCGCTGCCGCCGGAGAGGAACGTGGCGGCCTTGAACATGAGGAAGCCATAGACGATGATAAGGAAGAGGTTACCGATGACGGTGGTGGTGCACGGCAGGAAGCCGTAGGTCTGCTCGCAGGAGGACTCCGCCGTGATCGCGGACGGGAGGCGGAGGAAGCCGTCCCAGGAGTTGGCGGAGACGCCGTCAGAGAGCGGATCGCGGGAGAAGAAGCGCGCATGAGCGTGAGCACACAGGATCACGATCCAAAGGATGAGGAAGATAGACCGGTAGGAAGTGAGAGCCATTGGTGGTACTGTCAAGAATCACTAACGACCAAATCACTACATATATACGTGTCACTTGTGCTGAAGTCAAAATTCACAACCAAAATTCAAATTTACTGTGCTATTTTATTTTATTTTAAATCAAATTAATCTAATTTTAGCAGAAGGTAAATAAAAAAAAATGGAGTATATTTATCCAAATTCTATCTAATTTTGGAATAATATGTCTCAGAAAAATATATTTGACGGTTGGAGTATATTCTAAAGAAAGGTGCATTTAATCCTGTGTTACTCATTGCAGACACGTAGGGTACGCGGACGGTTGTTTTTTGTACACGGAGGAATGGGAGCCCACGGTTTCTCGCGATTATCGTAATTTAATAGTTGATTTCGACGTGGTTTTATTGCTTCAATCAGAAGGTTCACTGAGATTTTAATTATTTTTTAATTACTTCAAATTAATATTTTAGTTTGCCCCTTGTATTAAATAAATATCTATATTGTACAACTCAAGTTTCAAATAAACAGATTCTTCTGAATCTGTACGTAATGTTTAATTATAATTTATAATGAATAATTGTTTTAAATTTATTATAAATAATTTTTATTATAATATTATTTTCGCTATTGGTATTTCTAAAGCTATTTAGTTAGAACTAGATATATTGAATAAGAGTTATGAAAATATCTGAAAACTTACTCTGTGGGAAAACAATTGTTGAAGAATGATAGTTAAAAATCCTAGTAGTAAATATTGTCATTGTTGTATTGTAAGAAAAAAAAAAGTTAATTTTTTAATCTAAAGTTTCAAAGTTTTCGAAAACAGTATTTATGATGGTACAAAATTTTTTACATAAGTAATCCTACATGAATGTTTGTTAATTTTGGTAATAATCGCTTTAAAGCTAATTTAAAATTTATTTGTTAATTCATTAATATTTTAAAATATTTTATATTTAAGGTTTATATCCAATAAACTCATATAAGCAAACAAAAAGAATATGGAAATACAACTTTTGTAAAAGTGCTCGAAATAATTAAGAATGTTTCATCTCAATTTCAACAAAGACAGAGTCTTTCTCTTTTGGACGGCAAAGACTGAGTCACGATAGAAATCACCTTCAATAGCTTTCGTTTTTAGGTGACATGGAAATAAAATCGATATGACTTTGTAACAGTTAAATTTATATTGTTAATATATTTAAATTAAATGAATTAATTTAAACCATATTTTCACATATTAAAAACTTTTTTTTAAGTCGCTTACAAGGAAGATTTTAATAAACGGAGTTTTCAAGAACTTACCTTTTTAAAAAATATTTCTATTAAGTTGGTAAATCTTATCAATGCATTTAAAAGAATTAATATTAAATTAATTATTAAACTCAGATTTTGAATATTTGGTTTCCTAAATACTTTATTACTTAAGAAATACTCACAAAATATTTATTGACAAAATCTTATGAAAAATGTTGTTCTTAAATGTGTTAAAGAAATTTCTATTAAGAGCTTAAAAGATGGAACAGGAAGAAAATAAAAACTATATTTCTTAACGAATAAGATATCTTCCAATAATGTGAATAATTTGTCGTGTATGGTACAGGAATGGAACGTTATCCCTTTTTGTGAACTATATAAGAAGAAATATTTCACCAAACATAGCAAGAGTTAGGTAGCTGTATTAAATAGAGATGAAAATGTATCGTATACTATAAAATTAGTGCGATGGCATTTAGTATATTTGTCATAGCAAATCATTATAAGTTAATCTGAAGTGATCATTTGTAGTGCATCTTTTTTTATGATAGCTTTTTATTCACAATATTCAAATAAAAGACTCAATTAATATAATAGCATGTAATATATCAATTTTTATCATATAATAATGTAATAATTCTTTCTACTTATTTATATAATTTTTAATTAAATATATAACTTATGTAGTTATTATCATAATTATTGTTCTAATCAAAATAGTTTAACTCTCAACTAAAAAATTTAAATGTTATATAATAATAATAATAATAATAATAATAATAATAATAATAATAATAATAATAATAATAATAATAAATTCATTCTCATTTATAAAGTGAAGAGTTTTCTCTTTATTTATAAATTGTTGTCATATATTATTACCTATTTGTTATGTTGTAATTTCATTAGCTAGATACTCTCTCCGAGTTAATAGAGATTATACTTCAACATTTCTAATAAATGGGAAAAGAATGTTATTAATAAATTTTGTTAAGAGATGGAGGTAAGTCATCCTGTGGTTAATCATTCAAGTTAATGGAAGTCAACCAAAGATTGAGATTGTTCATCCAAGTCAATGAAGGTCAACTATAAATTGTTTGAAGGGACACAATCTCTTAGTCTCGAGTTGACTAGGCGAAGAAACTTAAATTTTAATTACACAAATTTATACATTGATAATGCAAGAGTAGATGCATCAAGTTGACTAGGCCAAGAAACTTAAATTTTAATTACACAAATTTATACATTGATAATGCAAGAGTAGATGCATCATTCCCAAAAAGTATTAAGTTGATTAATAAAGGTCAATCATAAACCCCTAAAATATATCAGTCTCTCAATCTTGATTTTACTAGGCTAAGAAACTTAAATCTTGACCCATCACATCTCATATATTCCAAAGCATTTGATAAGAAAAAAACTTTGAATTTAATGAGAGGTACCCAAAATAACACATCACTTAAAACTACACATGTGACAAAGAGGGTTATACAAACTGGTTGCACACATCTTTAACAAAATGCTTGAGGCATTAAAAAAAGCACTCATTCTTTTTTGTCTTCAACTAACCTTTCACTCAATTTCTTTGCTCTTCTACTTAAGAAAATTTTGGATACACATAAAAATTCATTCTCATAAAAATTCATTCTCATGGTCTTGAGTTGATTTACACCCTTGCCTAACATGAATTATGTTTATATAAGATAGTAGTTTGGAGCCTTTTATTTTGAGTTTCACTTGTGTCTTTTCTTTTTTTTCGCATTCTTGCTTATTTTCCTTATATTTATACACATTTATGGTTTTTTATTTATAGCTATCGTATTTTTAGGTTAAGTCAAAGCTTTTGTATTTTTGGATTTTCCTTGTAAGGCTTATTTAGGATCACACTATCTTTAAGAAAAGGATGACTTATGACACATCATGCTAAGTTGAATCAGTACTAGTGAGGAAATCTTCATATTATACCTTTGGAAAGAGATTTTTAGAAACCTTTTGTGTGTTTTTTTTTTTTTTTTTTTTTGGGATATGAGAAAAGCTTTCACTAAAAGCCCTTTAGTGATGCTTAAAACTCATAAATGATAATATATGAGCTATGAGCTATTATTATAAATGAACTTAATAAAAAAATTCTACCAAACACCTCAACATATAATAATTAGCATCACACTAAATTACTTCAAATCCAAACAATACATCTAGTTGTAACTCAATTACTTAAAAGTTATTCAAAGTTGTTTCTTTCTCGTCAAAAATATCAATTCAAGCAAATTTCCCACCTACAAAAATTATTATATACTCAAATTCTGAACTTTGAAACTTGTGTATAATTTTGAAACTTGTGTACTTACCGATATTTGATATACTTACAATATAACTCATATATCTTATAAATCGTGTATTATTAACAGTCATTTGACATAAAGACCAACTATTAGAGAGAGTAATGCAAAGAACCAACTTGATAGTCTGAGGCTTAATGATTGGATTATATGTTTCAGTATAGTCAATACCAAGACGTTGATGAAATCCTTTGGTAACAAGATGACCTTTATATCGAGCTATAGAGCCATCAAAATTTCGCTTGAGACGAAAAACCTACTTATCACCAATCATGTTGAATTGTGGTTGCTTAGGGAGAAGAGACCATGTACCATTGACAAGGAATGTATTAAATTCATTTGACATTTCTTGCCTCCACTCAGAATGTTTCAAAGCCTGGAAAATACAAGAAGGTTCAATTTGATCAGATAAAGGAAATTTGGTGGTTAAGATGTTTGGGTTTAAAGATATCATATTTAGATCTTGTGACCATTGGGTATGACTGTTGTTTCGATCCAAACAAGCATGAGGATGAGTCTACGTACGTGGAAGGAGATGAACCGAAAGTGTACAAGATATCATGATTGGATGGAGGAGAGGATTCAGTGAAATTTGGTAATACATGAGGAGGGGATGAGGTATGTGGTGATGTTGGCATGGACATAAGAGAAGATAAGTTGTAAGATGCGGTAGGTAAAGAGAAGGCAGTGGAGGTGAAATTTGAATTTTGACATATGGATGTTGGAATGATTTGTATATGGTTTGAGGGTGTGGGGCTAGATGGTTGTATACATGTAGGGATGGATGTTAGAGAGAGAGAAGATGCGGTTGTAAGTGAAAAAGAATAAGGAAAAATATTTTCTACAAAGTGCACGTGTATTAAGATACATAGTTTTTTAGTTTTAAAAGTGTAACACAAATAAGCACTTTGAGATGAGTTGTAGCCTAAGAAGACGTATGGTTGAGATTTTGGAAGAAGTTTGTTATGAACACACGGGACTAACCAAGGAAAATAGAGACATCAGAAGGTACATAACTTAGAGTAATTTGTTTAGGAGTGAAATAAAGACTTGAGAGGTGATTTCATGTTTAACCAGGTGTGGGCATGTGATTTATATATTATAGAGAAATGTGATTTTTTATATATTAAGCACATATATCATACACATATGTACGAATATATATATATATATATATATATATATATATATATATATATATATATATATAAATATATATATATGAATTACAAAAGAATTTGTTTTTGAATAATTGTAATGCAAAAATATAGAAATATATGTACAAGATGACAAATAATTAAAGGGGATAACATAAGTTATAATTAAGGGTATGTTACGATATATATACATGATCTGTCAACTGATTATTTCTGATAAATAGAAAAAGAGTCTATGAAAACTCAATGTGATTATATTATTAACTAAAAGATAAGACTATAAAAGCTTATACAATAACATTTATATCAAAAAGACTTATTTTAACTAATTTTTTGATACTCATACTTATTTTCTTGTTCATTATTCTTTTGTTGACTCACTAATTTGAGTGTTCACGTTTGATTTTGTGTTTATTATTATTATTGAACACGTTGATCTCATTCCTCTTTATTAGCTACCTCATCAAACGAATCAATTTAAATAAATTTATTTTTTCCAAAAGAACAAAATTCAATAAAAACAAAATGAAATAGGGATAAAATTAGAGATAATTAAAATTAATAAGATAAAGACATTTAAAAATTTATACAAAAGAAAAATGGACACAATTATATATATTTCTAATATCTTTGTAAACCCATTTTATTTCCAAATCATAATTCATAACTTTTATAATTCAAAATCAAACTCTTGTAATAATATACACGAATAAACATATAAATCCAAATCACAATAATTCAAGATTCTTAATAGATGACGACTTTTGTATTAATTCATTTTAATTAAAAATTGTTTCTTGACGGCATCTTCATGCACTTTTACAATTTCTTCTTATACTTTCATAAAATTTTATATTTTCAAAAAAAGGATTATTGTGGAAAAGACTTAAATGCTTTTAGAAAAAATGGGTTTTTTTTTCCATTTTGGTGTACTTTTCAATTTTAATTCTCAAAATGGGTAAAAAAAAATTATTTATCAAAATGGGTAAATTCTGCAAGCTAGATAGGCATAATTTCAAACTGTTCAAAATAAAAGTGACATGCTGGCGATTTCAATTAATGATATTAATTAAAATCATTTCTCTCTCTGCAATCATTTTTTAATTATTTGATATTATGATTGTTAGGTTTAACCATTAATAAAAAAATAATAATCATTATATAATAATAATTAACAATTAATTTTTTAATTATTTAGCACTATGTTTATTACTTTAACAATTAACAAAAAAATTAATAATTGTAATTAATAAAACTGTAATAAAAAATTAAGACATACAAATTTATTTTAAATTAAAACAAAATAACATAATGATAATAATAATAATAATTCATACGAATTTAATAATAATAATTATTATTTTTAAATTAAAATAAAATAACATAATAATAATAATTAATAATAAGTGAATTCAATAATAATAATAATTATTTTTTAAATTAAATTTGTATAAAATTATTCTTATTATTATTATTTAAATTAAATTCATATGAATTTAATTAAAATTATTCTTATTATTATTATCATTATGTTATTTTATTTTAATTTAAAATAAATTTGTATTTCTTAATATTCATGTTATAGCTTTGTTAATTATATTATTATTATTATTATTATTATTATTATTATTTTTTATTTTGTTAATTATTAAACTTAAGGATCATAGTATCAAATAATTAAAAAATGATTGAAGAGAAAGAGAAATAATTTTGATTAATGTCATTAATTGAAATCGTGTCACTTTTATTTTGATCAATTTGAAATTATACCATGACAGCATTTGCCTATTTTAGTAAATTAATTTTTTTTATCTATTTTAAGAATTAAAATTGAAAAGTATACCAAAATAGAAAAAAAAAAGGAAAAAAATGATAAAAAGGTCGTTGGAGTTTTGTTGCGGTTGTGGTTGTATAGTAGTCTGTTGCTAGTGATAGAGGTGATTGGGTGTGGGTGGTGAGTGGTGTCGTGGTGATGTGCAATTGGGAGTGTTTAGAGGCAGCGTTTAGTGATGTGGGTTGGACTTATACTTGAGATTATGTAGTCTGCGAAATCATTGGGTTGCAAAATCTGAAACTGTTTTTATTTGGAAGTTATAATTTCATATTAGCTTATTCTAGAATACATTTCTAGAATATGCAATTGTGGCGCAGGGTATGAAAGTGTAAAGTGAAATGCATTTGAAAGTATTAAGATAATTTTGGTCGATTCACATTTGTTTATGAAGATAGAGGAAAAAAGTATGGACGTGCAGGAACAAATCGTATTGTTTCTTTACAAAATAATTACCATATAAAATGTCTACAAGTACTGAAATTACACTAAAATCCTCCAGTAATTCTACTAAATACTGCCTAATAAACTAAAACACTAATAAAGTGGTTATTTTTTTTTAATTAATTGAATTTGAAGTCTTGACATCTACATAAAGAGTCAAAAAGTATAAAATAGATTTAATATAAAAAAGTTTTTACTCAAACCATTTTTGATCATTCACTTTTTGACTTTTTGTCAAAAAGTAATTAAACCCCAACCCTTAAACAACATTAAATAATAAGAGAAATTTTTAAATATTATAAGTAAATAGAAAAGAGCTCCACAATCAATTTATGAGGTTTTATAATAATCATCTTTAAAATTGTACAACTATAATTTGATATTAGATAATATTATAGTGATAATATAAATAACAATGAATTCCTTATGATACATATATTCTATATTTTATAAGCAAACAATAATTTGAAATTGATTAGTAATGTATAAATTTGCATATTAAATATGTAACTCTATTCAATGCAGGAAGCAAAGTTAAAACTTAACTACTAAGAAATTGGGTACAAATAATTAAATTATTTAGCTACTGTTTTAATTTCAACTTTCAGTGATAATGATCATGGAGAAATATCGATTGAAAGACCAATTTTGATGGTAAATGGTGAAAGCATATCTGATGATAAGGTTTACGGAAAGGAGATTGAATGATAATGACTAATGATAAGACAATCAGACTTTGTGTGTAGTCGGCAAATCCGCGTGGTAAACACGTGTGGGTGTTTTGTCAAGTTTCAGTTAGAAGTAGATATCATAAAGTTCAATTAGTTAGCAGGTACAGTTAGTTTATTAAATTAAATAAAAACTTATGATTGGGTTAGTAAAATAATAAAAAGTTTTTTTCTTATATTGCAAACCAGTATTATAGTTATGTACTAGGCGAGATAAATTCTAGTATCTGATTTTCTTATTAAAATTTATGATGGATAAATATTTTAAATATAATAATTTGAATTTATAATAAATAATTTGAATATAAAATTTATTTCTTAATTGAAATGAGTGCTCTCTTGGAAACCTATTTCAATGATATTGAGCAAAGGTTTTTTGCCAATACTAATTTCAATGCATGAATATAGGTTCCCTTTGAAAATATTTTTGAACGACATTGAAGGGAATTTTTGCATTTTTTCTCAATACGAAATTTGATCATTGAATTGGATTTAGCGTAGTTCCGCCAGATTTAAATGAACTCAAATTCAAATATCAAAATAAGAACTGTATTTTAAGTCCAAAATATTATATATTTATATTTACAAGAACTTCATATTTATTTTTTAAATTATTAGTTTTCTAAAATATAAGTTCTCTTAATTTCTATAATAATCTTTTGTACCTTATATTTTCTCAAACCACGAGTTAGAAGTAGAAAATAGAACTATACTAACCTAATAAAATTTTGATTAGGATAAAATTTCTCATCTTTCTAATTTCAAATTCTCTTTTGATTATAAAAATATTCTGATAGAATTTTGTTTACATATGTGATATAAAAATCTCTTATATAAGTTAATAAAAGATCAATTTATAATAATTTAAGTCAATAAGAGTGTGTATTTATTTGGTATTTGGAGTATAAAATTTAAATATTATTTTAATAATATATTTTAATTGAACAGGACATAAAATTTTATAAATACAGGTTAGAGATAATTTCTTATTTTATCCTAATTTTTTTATTTTTAAATTTTTTTATTATTTTTTTCTATAAGTAATTGAAAATTTAACGGTTAAAACTTTGTTAGGTTAAGATTATGAGGAGATGATAAAGTATAAGCCAACTAATTAAAATTGGATTTGGTAAGTATAACCAATTCTATATAAGTTTTAGTTATTTTTTTTTTCTTCTTCTCTTCTTAAGAAGAAATATTGTTGATGTATGGTATATTTTGAAAGTTTAGTCGATTGGTTGAATTGTTGGAAGATGGTAAAGAGATTATTGAATAAAAGCTTATTTCAATTCACCTAAGGGGGAGATAATATTACTCAACTACTATTATGCAATTAATATTTTAAAGTTGATGTTTATGCTCATATATTAATATATTGGTATATTTTGTGTATTTGAAAAGAATGAAACTTGTATGAAGTTTGAGAGTGAAGAAAAAATTATTTTTTAATTTTCGTACCTTTTGAGTTAAATATTGCATGGCTGACATGTTATTGATTAAGTGAGACTGAAACATTATACAATTATTGTATTTATCATCTTATTTCACTCAAAAGATATGTTGGTTGCTTAAACGAAGACATGTATAACTTAAGTGATGGCTTGTAGCTTAGCGAGAGAGATGTCGAGAAAATTTTATCTCCTTTAGAAGTATATGGCTCAAGTGTTAAAGAGGATGCTGAAGCATATGTCTTGTGACTCTAGCGTTGCTTTGAACTCTTAAGTGTGACAAATGTGTTGCACACATGTGTTTGAATGTGTGAAAGTGTGTGATTAGTGTCCTAGACACTCAAATACTGGTTGGATGCTCAAACGTCCAATGGTGATGAAGGAGATTTTCGAACTTGTTGGATTATTCCCAAGTATTTGTCGCTTAAGTGTTGGTGATAAAACTCAAGCAATGGACTCTTAGCAGACGAGGAAGTTGTTGAATCAAGAAAAACCTAAAGAGGATATTGTTCTTAAGTTAAATTTGCTCAAGTGGTGAGAGTATCGCTTAAGCGAGATGATTGATATTATGTTTGTGACAGAGAGATCGCTCAAGCAAGAGGAGGTTGCTCAAAAGACGTTATGCTAAAATGACGATGTTATTGAATGTTTTTATAAATTTGTTCAATATTTTATTGATGATATGATGTATATAATGTATGATTATATGCTATAAAAGATATATGATTAATGAAGAGAGGCATGACATGATGTATGCATTGAAAATAAGAGAAAATATGCAAGAAGAGAGAGTTGAATTGTTTATTTGAAACTTCGGATTTTTTTTTCAAATCAACGTTTAATCAAGGCGAAGTTTTAACTTGACAAAAACATTGTCCAGTAGTTTTTAATCAGATCCAACTTCAAGTTTGATAGATGCACTATCAAAAATGTTTTTCAAAACTTGTTGATGAGTCATTATTTTTTCTTATTTACTTATCTTTATGTACCTATTTTGATTAGTGATTTTATGTACCTATTTTGATTAGTGATTTGTGCTTAACTGCCTATTATTTTCTCAATTTCACTGTTTGGGCTTCATTTACTAGAAATTCGTAATTTTATTTAATTCAGATTTTTTGAGCTAATTTTATTATTATCTTCAAGGCAGCTTTGGAATTTTATTGGACATGGAAATTAATTCTGGAATTGAAGAGGAGTTACTACATTATCAGTTTTTATTTTCAGCTTTTATTTTCAGTTTTTATTGGTTGGACCAGAATTGAAAAAATTTGGGCCTATTAGATTTAGTGTTGACGACTGATCTAGGTCTAGCCGCCTTTTAAAGGAGGTGAAGCGCAGGCGTTGATTATGCTCTGCTTTTGTGATTCAGTTCGTTCTCTCTCTAGAAAAATTGTTTCTGTATTTGTTTTCTCTGCAATTACGTTTTTTGTTTTTGTTTCAATTCAATTTCGGTTCAATTTAATTTCGTTTCTTGTTTCAATTTCGTTTTGCATTTAATCTCCGTTTGCTTCATTCGAATTTAATGGAAGATTAATTTATACGGTTATCCTTTTAATTCAGATTGCAATGAAGTTTTGAGGTTGCGGTTGTGTTGTTTTTGCTCTATTTGTCTCTTAACTCTTCACCATTTTATTTTTTTGCTTAATGTTTTTACTGGTTCATGCTTAATGTTTTGATTAATATGAAATTCGTGTCTCTGTTCATGCTTAATGGAGTGAGTCACGGGTTGTTGGGATGGAATGAATGATGTATGTGAATGCTTAATTTACATAAGTAAAACTTGTGTTAACTTTCACTTAGTTAATTAATTCGGGTTGGAATTATGATTCAATAAGTTGAGCATGAATTTTTGTATCCTGTGATAAGCGAATTGCAATCTAATCAAGAGGGTAATCTAATTCGGTTAAGGAAATCTAATAAGCGAATTGCAATCTAATCAAGAGGGTAATCTAATTCGGTTAAGGAAATCTAATTTGGTTATTGATTTTTTATTTTATTAAATTTAATTATTTTACAAACCCCCATTTTTTGTGTGTTTAGTCCTTTGATAGAAACTAGGTCCTTGGAAGACAACCTAGGAGTCACTTCTTAGTACTACATTTAACTGCATTTATTTGATCAAATACGACTTTGATCATTTGTTTTCATAAAACTATTCTTCTTTAATTAGTTGCAAATCAATAATATGCAATTTAAAAGGATAAGAGTTGATAAATATTTACACAAAGTATATTTATACTGGTTTAATCAAGTTTCACCAGTAAACTAATGATGGAAGATAAAAGGAGAATATTCTTTGAACCTCAACAATTTTTGGCTAGACACAGACTATTATTTAGACTATAAACATTCCTAGCTAAAACTATGTATTATTCAAAACACATCTAATCTTGGCTAAGACTGGTTATTCTTTGGAATACAACCACTCCTGACTAAGACTGAGTATTCTTTAGACTACAACCACTCTTGACTATGATCGAGTATTCTTTAGATCACAACCACTCCTGATTAAGACCAAGTATTCTTTGAAACCCAATCATTCTAGCTAAACAACTAAGTATTTTTTAGATCCAACCACTCTTGGATAAACAATTGAGTATTCTTTCGACTTAGCCACTCCTGGCTAAACACATTTGTTTACAAAAAGAGGTGCAATCTAGAAGATCACAATGTTTTCTAACTAAAAGAGGGTATTGTCCTAGGATAGATACAAGATGAGAAACACTATTTTAGGTTCCTAAATGAATACAAGTGCTTATGCTCACACACTAAGGCTTGTGGATTGCTAAAGATTATAGTAGCTTTTGTTCTCATTGTGATTGATGTCATCAACCTTTCTTCTTCATAAGATCTTCTATATATAAATGTTAGGAAGAAAAGACCATTGCAATCCTTTTAGAGTTGTTGTGACTCTTGCATTACTGTTCTTTTTTGTATTATGTTTGTCCAAGATCACATTACTATTATAGATGCAACATTAAATACATATAACTTCTTTCACTAACTTTCTGATACATGACATGACTTATGACTTATAGGAAGATCTAGGTCAGGTAGCTCCGTTCCAAACTTGAATAAAACAAGGGGCCTAACACAATTGACTGTCTTTAGGACTAATATTCCATCTTTTCAAAAAAAAAAAATGTTTATAGAAAACAGCTCTAGATATGTTTCTCAAGAAGAGATTTTATGTAGACACTACAATGCGATCCTTTCGTAAAAGATAAAAAGATAAAGATAAATTATTTTTATATATTAACTATAACTTTGAAGAATTTATTAAAATATGTTAAAAATACCTTATTAACATATTCAATGTTAATTTTGTATTTTCTTTTCAACATTTGCATGTTTATATTATAAGATAAATTCAAATAATACGTACATATTTTTTATGGTTTAATTTAATTTTACAACAAATTAATATTAAAAAAATGATTTATCTATGAAAATTACATAAAATAAAATTTAGTAGATAAAATTAACATTACGTATATATCTAAATTTATAATGAATTTTATATAAATTTTTACAAATTTATATATTATTTACGTATTTCTATCTAGATTTTTATATATGAATTTGAATTCAAATATTTACGGACGAATTTTATATTTGATAAATTTTACATACAAATATAAATCCATATATAATATTAATAATAATATTATTATTTATATTAATATTATTATTAATATTATTAATAATAATAATAATATTACTTATATTAATATTATTATTATTATTAACATAAATATTAAAATATGATCATAAATTTGATCGTAGGTTTTATAATATATATATATATATATATATATATATATATATATATATATATATATATATATATATATATATATATATATATA
>Ga0099825_1003736_pt1 | contig 20195 bp, 8 predicted proteins | sample SiratroredBW_FD_76838 | JGI IMG/M metagenome (GOLD analysis project Ga0099825, IMG submission 76838) | Root nodule microbial communities of legume samples collected from California, USA - Siratro red BW | ecosystem: Host-associated > Plants > Roots > Nodule | place: USA: California | collected... | reverse complement strand
AGATTTACAAATTATAACGTCAAGTATAAAAACAAATGATTGATGTAAAAAAATGGTGTTTTATGGTTTAATAATTATTTCTGGAGGCAACATTACATCAAATATCTATCTTCAGAGGAAAGTAACGTTGTATCGATCATACAATTCGAGACGGTCATAATGTGTAAGATATTTTGAAAATGTATCCTGTAAAACTTAACAGCATTAGTTTTGAACATGTTGCTTAAGTTTGCTGTTTATTGTTTTCAGTTTTTCAAGTTTCCTTTTTGTCGAATATGTTCTACCACTGACATAGGATCCGATTTTGAATTTGTTCCATTTTAGATATGATAGATTATACAAATGGGAACAACGAGGTACAAGAGACTTGCACAATGTGACGTTGAACCACAAGAGGGATCCACTTAATTTCAAATAATGTTGCTAATGAATTATTTTTCAATATATTTCAATTTTTGGTGTTATTAAAAAATTAACATGATTAGTGAAGAGCAAAATAAATATGAAACATACCTTTAGCATCATATGCATGGTACGACGCCAACATCATTCATTCGATTAAGGGGACAGTACGCAGCATAATGGAAGTGTGCACTCGTCTTTAGTGAAAGAATATAAGTGCATAATACCAGAAAAAAAAAAAAAAAAAAAAAAAAAAATTAAAAAAAAAAAAAAAAAAAAAAAAAAAAAAAATAAAAAAAAAAAAAAAAAAAAAAAAAAGTGCAGAGATTTAATTTACAATGCCTTTTAGTTTAAATTAATGCATGAGCATCAATTGAACTATTGCTGGTCACTGTTGTCACTAGTTGAAAATATCAATATCAAAATACTGGGATTATGCAACTTCTAAATTATTAGTTCCAAACAGGCATAAAGAAAGTGATTTGGAAGTACAAAACAAAATCAAGAAGGTAACTAGCATTCAAGTTGATAGGTGTATAGATTCAAGCTATGTACATTTGTAATTACACATTGCCAACTCTCAATCTTAAAAACAATTAAATGTAATGTGTTAAGTTACCATTGTTTTAACATTGCTTTTCAGAAGGAGTTTTGTTCAATAATGTAATATTTCATAACATAACTTAGGAAACAAACATATGTCATTTGAACTTACCTTCCAACTCAGCTTGAAAAATTAGCCATACAGTAAGACAATGTAATTGCAAGTTAGAGGTTCCAGTTCTCAACATCTGAATTGAACTTAACAAATTAATGTATTGTTAGTCTAAAGTCTTAAGATTAGTTATTAGAAGAATATTTAGATCGTTCCATGACCTAAAGCTCAGTCCTGTGCTTTATATATCCCAGGAAATATATGAGTTAAATTTTTACTAGCATATTGTTCTAAAAAACAAAAAAAGAAACCTAAAAGTGTTTTAACATTAAGAACAAAGAGCAAACCCAAAAATAGAGCTGATTAGATGCTACTTTATGAAGAAAGCAAACACTGCAGCACAGATCCTGTTAATTAAAAGGATAATTATATGCAAACTAATTAACCTGCTTTTTTTCCCTGGCAATATCACGAGCACTGAAAGTGCAACCTGCATATGTGTAATATTAATAACATATTAATATTCCAAACACATCGTGTAAAAGAAAAAGATGCTTACCATGCCCGCCCAACTGAAAAGGATATAGATATATATACATATATATGAGATGTATATATACATGTGTGTATATTATATAACTGAAGAGGTAAAAGATAAATAGTGTTACCCCAAATGTCCACGAAGTAAAAGCATTCAATGATCCATGGTAGTACACAGCGTTCCATCAACGTACAGACATACCTACTGAGCTTTGCAGGTGGTAAGGGGTTTTGCAGTACTGCAAATTCCATAAAGGTAGTAAGAGCACTCAACTCCATCGTTACTGAATATTAACCTCAAAATGGCACAAGACAGGATTACAGAGTGCATTACCAGGCAGGCCAATGGCACCATTATCTATGCTGTCTCAATCAACGAATGGTCTCAACTGCACTTGATTGAAAACTTCCACAAAAACCTGAGGTACTTAACCATTCGTGTTGAACATGACTCAACAGCTACTCGAGTTAATAAAGGTAAATCCAAAAGTGGCTAGTAACTGGGTGATGATCTAATTAACTTGTTAAATAACAGAAAACTAATTAGCATGATAACTATTGAGTAAATTAATAACCTTCTTTGCTCTGAGCATTGTAGAACAGTTGTGTAGTTGTGAGATCCTCACGCAATAGCTGGTAGTATTAGTCATTTATTGCTGCTGCAGCATCATCAAGATTCCCATAGCAAAGGGCTAACTGGTTTGGAGTAATAAGGGACCACCTCAAACAAATTAATGCCCCTAAAGCTTGTGAATCTTGATGATGCTCCACCGGCAAACAGTGACTGGTTTCTTTTTGTTTATTTAGGACTTCATAATTAAACCCTCTCTGTTCTACCAACATCAAGATCACTAGGCAATGAAAAGGAAAGCTTCAAAAATCAAGAAAAAAACGAGTCGGAAAGGAAGAATATCAGAAGTAGAAAAGGAGGAGAGAATAGAACAGACCTAACCCTAACCCTAAATCTAATCTAATTCAATATATGAGGCAAAAGTAAAGGCAAGATAAAGAGGGACAAGCAATATAAGGCCTCAAAGGCTCCTGAGTCCCATGTGTATGTGTAGGCCAACATAACAAACACAAGACCCACTTAGTAGTATTATTCATTGATAAGTCTCTATACAAAAGAAAAGCTACCAAAGTACCTACCATCTATAGTGATTAACTTGTAGAAAGCATACAATTACTGTTGAAAAGTTAAGAAGAAAGCAAAGAGAAAAAAAGCAAGAGAGGCCAAGGAAGAAACACTAGAATCAGAACAGGAACAGGAAGGAAGGTGGGTTGAAGAGAAAGAAGTTAACTGAGAAGGAAGAAAGGGTTTAGTGGTGTATATATAGAGAGAGTGGTGAAGTAGGGATGGTAGAGAGAGAAAGAGAGGGTGTGTGCTTATAAGTAATAAATGAGGAGGAGATTGGTTGGTGCTTAAGATGTGTCAGAGAGAGAGAGAGAGAGGGAGAGAGGGGATGTAACACGTACAACAGTTATACATCGTAATCTTAGGCACCAAATTTACCAAAAACTTAAAACCTCTCTGACCAAGTCCTTGTTCCAGAGATGGAAGCGGAATAATAGCGAGGATGTGTGAGATAGGAAAATGAAAACTTACCCAGTAGAGGAACGAGGTGGCGTTTGGGATTGGAGCAAGTGTTTGCGTCCTCTACAAGCGTTTTCAAAGTGGGGGCCGGAATTGACAGCCCCTGCACCCTTAGCCCACCCAAACTCTGCCCTTTTCTCCTTCCCTAGGGTTTCCTCCTTTTTCTTCATCCCCCATTTCCCCCTTTTGGCCTATTCTTTAGTTTCATTTTCACATTTCTCCTACACCTTACATAAATAATAACCTCTTTTTTTCTTAATCACTCTCTATCTCTTTCACATCATTTATTTCATCTCTCTTCCCTCCAACAAAAAATTGTGTTCATCTTCGCTTAACCATCTCTTCTCAACACTTCTCACTTTTTCATCCAATTGAGTTAGTTAGCCTCTATCTTACAATGTTCATTACTTATATCCAGATTCCAATCCACACTTGTGTTTCCATGTGCTCTTCCATACCATTTGTCATGCTCTAATCTACATATTATATGTTTGGACAAAGAAAAAGTAGTATGCATTATTAAAGCAAAATAATGCATATATAATGGAAAGAACCCAATTGCATCGGTTTATTTACTAATTATTATATAACGGAATGAACATAAATTTATCTTAGAGTTTATCCTCAGATTGAAAATTTTGCTTTCACATGTATATACCAATTCAGTTAAAATAATTATTCCTTGACTTCATCTTTTATGGTCCTTTATTTTCATTTAAAAATTCAAGATGAATTTACCAATTAAAACTGTTAAACTTGTACAAATAAAAATACAGTAACTCTTTAAAACTAATCTTAGAACAACTTAATATAAATAGAAAATGCAGTAGCTCTTTCAAATTAATAAGTAACTTAATCTTTCATCTTTAGATAAATACTGAGGTGATAGGTTAGTATGTGTTTACAGATTGAATCTTTGTAACTATATATGTGTATAGATAATATATGTATTGCGTAATATATTGAACAGGTATTGCTAAAGAATATCATACAACATTCTGAACGTGGGATATGTGCGATAGTAAGCTTATCCTGCTACCTTTACTTCAAGTAGTTATACACATATATATATATATAATATTGAACACACGCACAAGTTCTAAAAATCTAATCAAATTATGAGATTGGGATTTTTTTTAATTGTAAGAAAATCCAGAAAATTTTTCAAGAATAGACTTACGTATATATTGCTTTGACTCTTATTATCTCTTGGACAAGAAGAGGAGCCAAACTTTGTTTTAGTTTATGCTTTTCCAATCATAGCAAAGGGATCTTAAATCACTCATTTTCACAGTAATTTTAATTATCCTCTAGTATTCAGATGCCACGTTTAAAAGTGATAGACACACCTAGAGTCTCAAAACAAGATGATGTCCACAGTGTATATCTCTAGTTTTCATATAGACACTTTATACATGGAACAAAATTAAATCAATATACTGCAAAAACAAATATTATTGAATATGCATAACATCTTACTCTGTCATAGTCAGTCATCACCGACCATGTTCCCGCGACAAAATAATACTACAGCATCCCTTGTCATGGTAACAGCCATATACAAACACTGTTTCACGGGACTTTTATGTTTACAAATTAAAGTAAGCGCACACAGTTTTAACTATTGTCAAACTAAAATATTTAAAAACTAAGTGACAAAAAATAAGCAAGAAATAAAAACCGGAAGAATAATGCTAGTCTTAACCATATTTATATAAAAAAAATTGTAAGAATGTAATCTTTTAAAAAATATTTAAAACATTTCTATGATTTAGAGTTTAAAGAATTTATATCATATGAAATTATAAGATTTATGGATTTATAAGAATTTTAAGGATTATGCATTTTAAAAACTATATCGTGAGTTATGTGTATTTTTACCATTTACAGTTAAATGTCCCTTTAATTACTGTTTTACTCTTTAAAGTTATGTAAATCAATGTGAATTTTAATGATAGGATTGATTTTTTTTTTTTTAATGATGGGATTGATATTATGATGAATCATCCAATATTCAAATAACATTTGATATTAGACTACCTCATTATTATTGAGAAGAATAAGAAATTTTATTATTTGCCATACATTGCTGTAACCATATAAATTATTAAACATTCAGATAAAGAAACACAATATTTTTTATATAAGCAACTATAATTTTCATTAAAAACATTATTTACAAAATACAAAAGAATAACTTTTAAATATATATATATAATAAGAAAAAGAATTTATAATAATAGAGTATTTGGAGTATTCTAACCCTTTTTCTTTTTAAAAAAATTGTAGAGAAATGAAGTTATCTTCAAGCATAAGAAATGTGATGTAATGGAGATTATTATTCTAAAATTTTCTCCACTTGAGGTACATCTTCTCTTGCAACAACATCTTCTATTCTCGTATAACACGATCATCGTATATAAAAAAAAAAAGACAGAGAACACTCGCAAACACACAAAAAGGATAAGCTAACTATTTAAGATATACTTAAAATAAAATAATCCATCAACAGGAATTTAAATCAAAGTAATATTTTAACATTTCATAGACACTCACTCTACTTCTAGAAGACTTGTGCATTGAATTAGACTCCGAGGTTAGCATTTATCAAACTCCTTGTAACTGTAAATCATTGAGTTTCAAATTTTCCACTTCAATCTCACAAGGAATATCCTCTAAATTGATCATAAACCATCATACAACTTACTTATCCAACTTAAAATTCTTATCTATCAAATTATCAATTACAATTACCATGAACACTCTAAATTGTCTTTCTATTTTCAAACTAAAATTTTCATTTCAAAACACTTATATCCACTTTCTTATGTCTTACCAACAAAATTATAAACTTTCCAATTTTCAAAATTAAGTTATCCAAACTAACAATATCAGAAAATTTCTCTATTACCAAATTAAAGCTAAATTAAAAAAATATATATATCAAATTAATTCAACTCATTTCATGTTCAAAATCAGTCCAGACCTGTCAATTGAAATAACACACAATGTCTCAAGCACAAACACATTCACTTTTCAAAACCTAAATACTCAAATTGAACATAAAACACAACACCTTAATAACTCCTAACTATATCAGAAATTATAGATAAATATGTAATACAAACACATTTAGATCACCTAATTTGGATACTATAGAGTGACTCAAGAGTCAGTTTCCCTTACCAGTCTAAGAGAATAGTCACCTATAAAACATTCCAAGCTACAACTTGTAAGGATAATTCAACCTGCAACATATAGTTTTAATCAATGATGTGAACCTACTCTTAGGATCTAAAAGGAATAAAAATCATTCTTGATGCCTCTAAGATTACATGTACCAAAATGCACACATATTTTTTTTCTAAGAAAACCCTAAATTGCTCAAGAAGATGAAAAATTTGAACCTACCTAAACTAAAATTGTGATATGTTTAAGTTGGTTGTACTCTATACCGAGAATTTGGATAGTGCTTTTGAATCTCTAATCTGAATCAAGAAAAAAAATTCTTAGAGAGAGAGAAGAAACTAAGAAGGAATTTGAGATTTTTGAAAAAGAACAAAGAAAACTGAAAAAGAATTTTTGGAAATTTTTAAGAGAGATAGGTAGCAGCTTCTTTTTGTTTTTGTTTTTTTTTTTAAAAAAAAAAGCCCTAAACCCTTGAAGTTGCAATTACCAATTAAAAAAAAATCTCATTTCATGAAGTTTTGGTAATTTTGTACTTTTCCAAATAAAAATATTAATAATTAATTTTTTTTTCTTTTTCTTGTTTTTATAATGAAATTACTAATAGTTGCATTTTCAAATCAATGACTTTAAATTATCGAGTCTAAATCACATTGTTAAAAAGCAATCATAATAGTGTTATGGTTTACGAAAACTATTTAGAAAGTAAAATAAAGATTAGAATTAGTCATAAAAATAAAAATAGAAAGAAGAAAATTCTTACATTCATTTATTAAATATATAAGATAATAGTAATTACAAAAACTCATAAATTGATTGTAAAAGATTATAATTCAGAATAATAATAAAAATAACTATCTACAGGTGGAAAAATATTTGAAAAAAAAAAACAGAACTTTACTGTTGATATTAAGAAAAATAAGAATAAAATAAAAAAAAATTCCTTATATTTATGCAAGAGTGTTTTATGAAAATGGTACATTCAATTAGAAAGTCACACAAAATCCTTAAAAATCCAACCATTTAAATAATCTATCTTGAATACCAATTGTTTTTAATGTTTTAAAATCTGTTGAATACCACAAAAAGTTTTATTGTCCTAACAAAATTTGTGATAATTTTAATTGCATGTCATAAAAAAAATTTGAAAATTTTAATTCAATATTACTATATTTTTTGTAAAAAGATTAAAATCCCAACCAAAATATATTATATTAATCCAACTTTATCATATTATTACATCATGAAGATGAATTATACAAAATAACATAAAACAAGTTGAATACCAAAATTAACCATATTAGGAATGACATTTTCTCCATAATTTATAATTAGTTCTTTTGTTTAATTTTCTATTTCACTTATTTGTATACAATTTTTTTATGTAAAGATACACATTTTAATTTATGATTTATTTTATTTCTTTAAATTTGAAATTGAAAGAAAAGATCTAAGTCGTATTGATGTCTATAAAAAAATTTAAAAAATTATATATATTTGTGACAAATAAACAATAAGTAGATGTAATTATTTGAATCATTTGAAGTTTAAATCATTCTCTAAAAGTTAGATTTTAAATTGTATGATATCTTATTTGATGTTATTAAATTAGACTATTTTTCATAATAGGTATCAAATCTTTATATTTTGTTTTGTCTAATTTGATTGAAAAATATTTGTCATCTTTTTTTATCATGGATTTTACTTAGTCTTCCATAATTTTGTATCTTTTTTTTTATTAATAATATATTTTATGTCATGACATGTTGATTTTTAAGGTGTCAGTCTAGTTAAGATGTCAAAGTTTACAGTAATTTACTAACATGAATTTTATAGAAAAAAAAAAGTCATTATCTAAACCTTAAACCCCTAAATAATATTATAAGTACATTGATTTTAAAATATCTTTAGTTATACGAATTGAAACAACATAAAACTACTGCCATGAAAAAAAAGAAATTCTATAAACTTCATGAAAATAAATAAATAAATTATATAAACTTCATTCAGATACTGAAATCCAATTTGGACATAAAGAGGATCAAATAAAGGCTACATGTTTTTACTATGTTGAAAGAGAGAAAGAAAATAGATCGAAGAGATGCTTGAAAATGGTGTATATGTGGATTACATATCAGAGTTCATTTTATACAAACTAATGACAGTAAATTTATGATATGATTTATCTATACATTATGTTTTAATAAATCTGATATTAATCAGACATTCGTATAATCCTTATAAAAGAATAATAACTAAGAAGTCATATAAAATATTCTAAGATTGTATATTTGTGTACTACTTATAATTTTAACATATTCTGCAAAAGTACCTAGCTTTGTGAAATAAATTCGTAATTAATTAACTAATTAACATCTACATGTCAATATTTTAAGGCTTAGGGTTTATTAAACCTAAGAAGACTTTATAAATACACGTGTTTTATAAAAATACAAAATTTATTCTAATTTAAAATATTAATATTATACTTATAAAAACTATTGTTGAATTTTTTAAGAACGGATTTATGTTATAAGAAAAAGGTTTTATAAAGAAACTATTGATGACTTTAGAAACATTGTTTATTCCATATTTTATAATCATTTGCGAACAAAATAAAGTTATCCATTCTATATTTAATGATAATTTTATAAATAAGACAGTAGTTATTAATAATGTTACCACAAATTTTTAATGTAATATTTTGTTTTAATCTTGACTATAAAATTTTCCAATCTAGCACATTCTGCTAGAAACATATAGTTATTGGTGTAAGTCATGATTATTTGAAGATGGGTTCTAATGATGGTCAAATTTTTTCAGTAAAAGTTTTCAAACCCTAATCGATGGATCCATCATTATAATATGTGGTTTTCAATGTTAAATAATCGTAATTCTACGCGCAATCCCTCGTACATGTGCTAGACATTATCATCTTCGTTTGTATTTTTCTTCTATTTTAATTTAGGTTAAATTTTTAGATATTATCGTCAATCATTCTCTTTATAATCTTTCGTTATATGTAAAAAAAAAAAAAATAGACATTGATAGTTATATGATAGTTCATAATCATAATAGAAAATATTCATAACACAATAACTAATATTATAAAGATATAAAAATAGAAACAGTGCAAATGTCAAAAATTGTATAACATAAAAATCTATACTAATAAATAAGATTAAAAATTAAGAAGCCTATAAAAATAATCAAAAATAATAAAAAAAAAAGTAATCTAAGACTATGTTAACTATCCCCATATATTATAAAAGTTATTAAATTAGGCTATTCATGTCCATATCATGTAGTAAATTGCTTTGAAGTCAAATACTTGTATAAAATACTGTAAGACATAATAAATTTAAATTAGTACATAAATTATAAATAATTTACTTAATAATAAATTAGTGAAACCTAATTATATTATCTCAAGATTATTCAGCATTCACTCACAGAATTGTAATAATATTTTTTTAAAATAATTGTATTATTTATATTATTTTTACTTTAAAATTGAGAATTAGAAAATCTTATGTTTTAATTTTTGTAATACTTCATATTTTATTTAAATGAACTTTGAATATTAAAAAATAAAACAAGTATTTTTTAAAAAAAAATTAATGTGACTAAGTAAATGAAAATAATAATAAAAATAAATAATAAGAAGAAAAAAGAAAAAAGAAAAATAATTAATTATAAAAAGTATTAATTAATTATAAAAAATAATTATGAAAAAAATTATTATTTAAAGAAAATTACTAAAGAGGTAAGAGGTAAGAAAGAAAAAGAAAAAAGAAAAAAGAAGCTAAGAAGACAATATAAGATGAGAAGAGATAAGGATTTTCTTTTCCTTAAATGAATGTAATTATGACTTAAGAAAAATAAAAACAATGTGATTTATAAATAGATGGAGTGAAAGAGAAGATAAAAAATATGAAAGATAGGTAAGATTACTCAGCTTCACATTCACCTTATTTGGGCCCAATTACATATAGAAAGCTTTGTTGGTTGAAAATACACAAGAATAATGTTCAATGTAAATTAGTGGGAAATGTATAAATTAATTATGTCAAATATAATTCATATTACTATCTCAACACGATGAAAAAATGCCATTAAATACAAATAATTAAAAAAACGAGATAAAAAATGCACCTCATATACAAATGAATAGTGATCGTATCATAAAAGAAGTCGTTAAGAATGAAACAAAATGAAAAAAAAAAAAAAATATTATGAGTATCTTCTCATCCCCGAACTTCCCTTTCATAGGAATTTTTTTTTCTTAATTTTCTTTTAAAAAATTATATCTCCGGTAATCAATTTTCGATTTCCATTAAATATACCTTATTGCTTTTACCGTTAAATCTCATAAGATCTCTACTATATGTTTACATCTTTGCACACATCTCAATGAATCAAACGTAAAATAAAAGATTTGTTAGATTTCAACTGTTTTACAAATACCCTAAACCAGCCGTCTTTACAAATAATAAAACTTAATTCCTGATTAACTAGTTCATCTTTTTTCTGCTATAGAAGTTAAAGGAAAGGGTTTCTTTGCTCTCAACGGAAATCAAATTGGAGAACTCCTAATTGAAAGATTGATCAACACTAGTTGTGCCTGTTCACTTGTACTGAGTTAAGAACAAGTCCTTTTGTTTATATGTTTACTCATTTTTATGAAGAAATTGCCGAGTGGCCAAATAAAGCATACCCCACCGAAAGTAGTGTTCAGGACTAATAATGCATTTTTAACTCAACTGGGTTCCACAACCCTCAATCTTTTATCATTTCATGCCACGTATCAACTTCAATAATAGCTCCTTCTCTTCCGCAAAATAATTACAAAATATTTTATAACTCTCAATATATAATGTTTTTACTCAAGGCGTGCTGCTAGTTTGCATCACATATGAGTGTGATTTTGACTTAATCGAAGGATCAAAACTTGTAAAAATACTTCTAAATATTATCGAAAAGTCAAACACTCTAATGGTGCAAATTATTCGGATATTATTAAAATAATTACATGTCTCAATAGTGTCATAAATTATTTTCAGTCTCCCTTTCTAGATGATATGGAGCCATTGTTATGTCTGAGATTATTTTTACTTAGAATCATTTTAAAAAGTTATTCTTTTTTATAATATTTAAACTTGTCTATATCATATAATAAAGAATTGGAGGTTGAAATGACTTTAATTTGACTCAAAAACTACTAGTAAAAGTGAGGAGCCAGTAGTGCAAGATTGAGGGATTCGCTGCATGTCCTTATTCACATCACTGGTCAAAGCAGTGTGTCTATCTATGATTTATGACCAATTGGAATTTGTTACTTGAACAGAGCATAGCAAATTTTCATCACATGAATATTTTTTTGCCTGTTAGGGAATAATATCCTGAATAAATAAGTGATTGTGAGCGGCAACAGAGTGACCCTGCTTTCTGCTTTTCCAAAAGTTGCTATTACATGTCTCTGCACTTTTTTCATGTGAATGTTAAGATTTTTTCTTTTTCTCAAATTTCAGTCCTAACCTCTGCAATAAAATATTTCTTCTGTTATTTTATTTTTTAAAACAGGTGTAAATAGTGTAATGTTGGAACAAGTAGCTAAATCTAAGAATGTAGTTAAAATATAAAATATAAGTTGATTAGTTGATAGGGGTAGAGTTATGTAGGCTTAGGTGAGAATTTGTTTGACAGATAGTGAGAATGTTCTGGTTGAGTATTTGATTTGCCGTAGGCAATGACAATCTGCAACAACAGTGAAGTAACCCCCACAGGTTTCATCGCAGGACGTGACTTTGATGTGACCAAATTTGTACGGAAGCAAATAGAGAGAGTTAAATGAAATCCAAAGACAAGCGTTGAACATGGGGAAGTGGATGGATCCTATTCTTCCACACACAATCATCTTCCTCGGACCTACCTTTGCTTCTCACAAATCTTAATAAAAATATTAACGTTTTAATCATTCACTTCTTCAACAATCGCAAGTGCCACCTCTTCTATATCCTATGTAATCTTCTACACTAGGCTAGGTGCTAAATTAAACTATTCCAATTTCTTTGACTTTCGACTTTCAATCACCTTTTCGTTCATCTCTAGTGACCTCATTGCTCATTTGTTACTTTTTTTTTGTTAATTCAACTTAGGCTTTTGAGAAGTTTTTAATTGAAGAAGGACAATTGACATTAATATACTTTTGGCCACCCCCGGTTTCAAATGGCCAGTTTGCATCTGGTTTTGGAGCATTTCCTTTATTTGTACATTTTCATTTTATTTGTATGATTTTGAGAAATTAAAAAGAAGAAAAAGGTAATCATGTATATATTGTTTATGCAGTTATGTTGTCTTTACAATAGTGTCTCTGTAATACAAAAAAAGTAAAGAAAAAGGAGAGAGCGGAAATCCAAATAAAGAAAGACGGTAGGATGAACTAAAGTTTGAAAGATGAATAAGTTATACAAAAACTAGGGGTTGGGTATTATTTAAAACGAACAAACTTTAATTATAGAGGATTTATGTCCATCACACCAAGAGTTTAAACAAAAAATCAATGCTAAATTTTTAAAGATAATATACTTTTCGTCAAATAATGTTTATGATAAACATTTACAGTAATTAGTGTTGATGAAATGAAATTATGTGTGATTATATAGTTTTATTCTCATAGGAAATTGTTTCCCAGAGATGGTCTGCCATATTTTGGTGATTTTCAAGTTACTTGTCAAGATAACCAGCAAATTGAATTATAAAAATATGTATAATTTGTTTTGATTATCAATTGAGTTTAATAATTGGGTTTTAAAGGTTTTATGTAGTAAAAGAAAATATTGTTTATAGACTATATTTGGTTTCAATTTATAACAAAAAAGCATTATTTATATATCATTTACTGATAATCTAAAAAGAAAAAAAAAATAGTAAAGAGATATACAGCAGCCTAAAATAAGTTAACTATACCAATAAATTTAACATAATACTTAACCCGACAGCTAAATATATTATGAGAATGAAATTGATTGATGAGAAATTCGTAACTAAAGTTTAATGATTAGTTGCACGTAGTAATAAGTAAGTTGTTGATTACTAAGATTATATATATGAATTTCATTCTTTATTTTAATGTGAATCAAAAATAATAGAAATTTAATTATTAAAAGCAAGTAAATATTAAGTAAAATGTTAAATTTAATAGTATATAGATTAAATTTCACTTATCTTTATGATCTTAATCGACATTATTTATTTTTTCTTCTATTTATATCATTGAATCGATTAATATCATTAATTATTATTCTTAAATATTCAGCTCAGCTCAACAGGTAATTATTATAACAAAACACATAATTCAACTATGATTTTCCAACCATAAAAGTATTTAAAAACAAAGATAGAGAAAAACAAAATACATATAAATAATCAAAACTAATATAAGAGTTGGATGGTTACCTTTAATCCATTTAGAGATAAATTAGCTAAACATGACGACAAAAAACCAAAATATCATGAAGATCACATAAGAGACTATGAAAATTTTTCTTTTTTAAGCTTTCCCCATGACTTTAATACAGATTATCATATTGAACTTAAAATATAAAGATTATCATAAATATTGTCTGAATTTGTCTCTGTTGATAGAGAAAATTTAATTTGACAAAAAATAAACATAAATATTAATAATATCCAACTTTTAAATTGAATATTGTTATCAGAATGAATATTTCATATTGTATTCTTTTATATATTTAAGGTACTAAGAATTCTTTAATTTATTTAATATTTTATTTTAAACTTTATGTAATTATAATTTTTTATTGATATTTTGAATTGAAGAGAAGACAATATATACACTTTTGAAATCAAATTATTGATAATTTATATGTATTTTATTCTGATTTTTTTACACTTCTTTTGTAAACCAATACCTAATCAATATTTGAGTTGGTACAATTGTATATGTTTTTGGGATGAGGGTGGAGATGCAAGATAAATTTTATATCCCTCAAATATTAAAGAGAGATGGAGATGGAAGATGCATATAAATTTTGTCAATAAAGACATGTCTTAAAAATAGGCATTTAGCAATTAACCAATTTTGTATGCATTGGTATCATCGACTAGTCCATGTTAATTTATTACCAATTTTTAAATTAATTTTTAATTAGAGTAGTTTAGAGTTGGTTAAATGGATGCTTAAGCGTTTTTATTTCATTTAGTATCGTTTAAACCAATGGCAGATAAAATATATTTTAATATTAATTTAATTCGTTTTAGTTTAACTAATGCTAATAACAATAATTTTAAAAATAAAGTTTGTTGTGAAAAATGCCTTCATTTTTAACAAAATAAAATATAGGAAAAAGACAAAAGAAATATAATGGAGGATGAAGATGAACGTGAATGAAAAATATGAGTGTAGACGAAAGAGATAAATCTGGTTAAAAAAAATATATATATGTGAATGAAGGAGATGAGTATGAATAAAGAAAATGTGTGTGGATAAAAATGACTATGAAAATACTTTAATAGAATGTTAGAGAGAAAAACTATAAATAAAGATATTTTTTATCTTTAAATTTGAGGCTTTAGATTAAAAATAATGTACAGATTCTATTCATTATTATCAAAATACCCACATTCATAATATATAAATTAATGTTAACTAAATTGACGCTAACTTAAATGAATATTAAAAATAATTTATATTAGCATGCTAACTTAAATAAATAAAATTAATATTGCTTAGTCAATACTAATTTAAAAAATATAAATATTAAAAATAAATAAGATTAATGTCAATTTATCATGGTTAATCTTATTTATTTTTAATATTTATTTTAGCTAATACGGGTTAAGTAGTTTAACATTAATATAAATATTTTATTTATTAAAAAATTAAAAATAATCATTACGTTAGAATTAGTTAAAACGATTATATTAGCGTGCAATATCAAGAGAATTTTATTAGTATTATGTAGAATAAATATTTATTTGCTAAAAATAGTTAATGTTGATTTAAATTGGTTAAAACGACTGTATCAACAATTAAATTATTTAAAAATATTTTTATGCTTTTTAATTTTTTTTAAAATCAACCTTTTGCATTTCATTTTGTAATATTTTTATCTAACTCCTAGTATTTAAGGAAACTTATGAAGAATATGAAGCGATATAGTTAGCGGTCTTTATTAATTAAGTTGTCAATTAGTGAGTGATGTAAATATATGAGTAATTTGTATAGGTTTTAGCTGTAGGTTTAACATGCGTACAGGTAAATGAATAATGATTAGGAAAATTTTAAGATAAATGGATGTATATCTCTAACCAATAGCCACGGTTTAATAGTTATGTGAAAGGCATATCTTGAAAAGAATATACGATTCAGCAGTGGCAATGCGCTAATCAACAATTTATAGATTGATAAACTATAATTAAGGAAATCTACTCGGTGACAAATGGATTATTTATTGTTCGCCATTTTTGTAACAAGGGTGCGTGAGTATGCACTCATCATGTCTACTTAGAGTCTTAAACTAATCATATACAGATAAACTATGTTGACATCTTTTTCCCAGTATTTTAACCTTTGTTTGGCCTTGTACAAAGAATAAGAAAAAAAAAACATTTTATTATTCAAATGATATATAAAAATTAACCTTGTTTTGCTAGAAATAAAAATAAAAAATATTATATTAAATAAATTTTATATTGCATTAATTTAATAGATGCCAACAAATTAAGTTTGAATCATATTGTTAATATGATAATTTTAATTAATAATAGATAATTTGAAATTATTATAAAATAAACAAACTTACTTATATGTTATGATTAAATAACATACTGTAAAATATTTTTATATTATATGTGTGTATATATATATATATATATCACAAAAATAATTTTTTTAAAAAAAGAAACAGCTAATTTAATAATAATCAATGAAAAATAAATTTTGATTTTAATAAAATTCCATATTCTTTTTAACTTAATTATTTTGAAAACCTGAATCGAATGCACATGGAAAACTAAAACTGTTGTCTAAATTAAAAAGAATGCTGGTGACATCATTTTATGAAAAGTGCATAGAATGAAATTTTGTATTCTAGTCTTCATTTTTTGTTTCTTGACCTCTTTTACACAGGTCTATTCTTTGGTCTTCTTCAACAGTTCAATCAAGGAACCTCTACCGCTCGGGCCCTCCTCTCATTATTTTTTGCTGTTGAATAGTATAGTTATTTTCAATTTTGCATCCAACCTCTTTCCCCAAGTGATCGTAATCTGGTGAAATCTTATTCTTTTTGTCAATTGTCTAGTGATAGCAGGAAAAAATGTGGGTTGAAATCAAAATTAAATAAGGTGCTAATAAACAAAATACTAAGTAGTTGTGGTTGTACATCAAGTATTATAGATGCTTTGTATATTCTGGTCATGTAGGTTAGCTTGTTAATAACATTTTACATCCACGTAGATAAAGTTTCAATCTGTGCTGAGAGAGCAGAATTTAATGGTGCACTATTTCATTAATTTTTCTGCCTCCATGGTTGATTCAAGAGGATGATATTTAGGTAAGTTATTAATGGTTGTTTGTTGTAATTGGAGTATATTGACAAGATTCCTGGGACCACAGGCTACGTTACTAGAGAAAGTTACAAGCTCTGTGGTGGGGTCATGTTCTTAAAAAATGTAAATTATTCTTTTGGTACAATGGCTTATATTTTTGCCACCTGCGAAAGATGAATGAGGAATGCTAGTCTTTCATTCCGTGTTCTTTTGCTGTAAAAAACTTGTGAAAGCCAGAGGAAACGTCTTCAGTTTTTGGCCAATTCACTTTTTCTGCCACATTTTTCTTACGTTGTTGATTGTTCCCTCCTTAACCTGGTCCCACTTGTGACTTTACGTCCAAGATCATATGCATATATGCATACACACATACTCTATCAGAATAGAACACTAGGGAACCGCAGCAGACAAAATAATAAGACATTTTCTTAGATTCAAATCGCAGTGCAATTTTACTGCCACTGGGAAATGGTCAAATCAACTCTCATCATCACCACCCATCACCCATCAACCATCACCACTCTCCCATTTGGTCACCACTTGAATTATGAATCTAAACAAATATCAGAAGAAGAAGCAACTACAATCATATATTTTGCGTTTCGTTGCATTGCATGTCATCATCATCACCATCATCTCATATGCACTTCATGCATGTGATCATCCGCAGTCACTTTCTAACCATAAATATCCACTCACTTTCACACCCTCCCCCGGTTTTTCTGGTTCACACTCATAAATTCCAACGAGAGATCTTCTTCCCACTCAATTAATTACTCCTAGGACTTGTGGACACACACACAGAGGAAAACTATTACATGGTCTTATCGTGCTGATTAAACTTTTGATCAATTTTTATGTCATATATAAAAGATTGCAAAAGAACCTAACTAATATATAGGTTGAGTTATTTTTTTTTTCTTTTAATCATGCTTTATCTATCTGTAAAACTTGAACACTGATGCATATAAAGAATCTGAAGATTAAATTGAATTACATATCACGTATCACGTAATATTTTTTTTGCATGTAAGAGGTGGAGGGTCCTTTACCTCAAGGACAACAGCCCCACACTAGGAGGAGGCAGAGTTAGTGTCTATTAACTCAACACTAGTAGTACCACACTACTCAGATTCCCACAAGTTTATTAAAATCCAAGCTTTCATCCTCGTTCTGATGGGATGGATTTGATTTGTTTGGGATGAACACGACAACCTAAAAATTCTTCACTACATAATTCACACTGATGTAGTAGCCAGCCTGAGCTGACTCACAGAGACTATCCTGCTTGTACAATGGCTCAATCTTACAAACACGTAAATCACTTCCCATAGCCACAAACTTACATGTGGATAAACGGGTGCTTCACCCTAACCTCCACAACCTTCAAGATACTATTTCCAACCACAAAATGTTACTCTCTTATTTTGGAACTTTGTTTTCTTATGGCTACCCAGCTAATTCATACTGTACAATTACATTTACCATCTTTACACCCAGTATATAGATTTTCTTACATTGTGCTGGATAATACTATATTTTGTATCATGAATAAAAGTTAAAACCTCTGTTAACATGTTAGTAACTTGCACTACTATAAGTCAGAACGTAATAAAATTCAAGCTGCCAAGCTATTTCTAACCTTGCCAATTATATAAATTTAATAAAAGACATTGAATCTCTTTGTTTACATAATTATAGCAAACTTAGCATTTGCGTGCGTTTCTTATATTGCTGTCTGCATTTGGGTACTTGCTACATTCTCTTAGCATTAACTTGTTCACAGTCATGATTAAGTGGTGCTTACCAACTAATTTCATCATTCATATATGCAAGAGCAACATCAACAATTATTGTTTTATTTTCAACCCCATTTTTTACACACACATGAACATTTCTTGAATGAAGTTAGAGATGGCGTGTACATAAACACATACAAGTAAAAGTAGCTAAAATAAGGGAATATGATGAGTAGGGGCCGGACATTGAAGTTTTCCACTTAGAGTAAGCTAAGATGCAATGCAAATTAGTATCTGATGTATTGTGTGCATAATTAATGTAGACATATCTGTGTATAGTAGGTTGTTTTGCTCAGCGAAATTTCTGGGTTATGTTTGATGTGTCTTTTCATATATATATAATTATCTAGAATAAGTGTCACGCCGAATGAAGTGAAATGGGATTACTCCGGTTTTTGAAAAAAAAAAAAAATGGAACAATTTCTTCTATATTATTATAACGGGTAGAAGATTTTTTATTTATGATTTTGGATAAGTTATACTTTGTTGACACAACTTTCTTTAGAAGAAGTTGTATTGGAGTAAAATAACTTTACATTGACTTCGTATCATGGACGATTTTGATTCAAGATTTTGAAAAAAAGAAATTGTTAACAATGAATAACTGAAAATTAACTACTGAAAAAATCATGCATGACGCCGACTTCAGCGTAAAATAAAAATAACTAAAGTTGGTAGGTTACAACCATATACGATTTCAGTTGTTTTTATTTTATACTAAAGTAGTGTTTTTTTTATACTACTTCAATTATCCTAATCAAGTTTTTAATTAAACTCACACTTACAATGTATAATTTTTTTTATCAAAATTTTGAACTAAAGTGGTTCATAATCCTAGTGTACGACCTGATTCAAACTAAAGTCATCCTACACCAATAAAACTTCTTTCAAACAAAATCGTGCTAACAAGATAAGATTTACGCAAAAAAAAAAATTATTCTGATAATAATGAAGAGAAATCACACTATTTTAGTGAAAAAAATCATTACTTACAACATAGAAATCTATCATGAGATACGATGATAATATTATACATGTTAAAGAGTTTAATTATGGTCCAATCATATGATATTTTTCTATTTTTTAACATAAATTTATATACACTTCTCTTAATAATCATGTTTTACTACTCAATATATTGTTTTCTCTCTTTACATGATGAGATGGATGATATAGCTATTATAAGTATCTTTCTATTCCAAAGAATTATTTTCTTTTTTCTTAAAGCAACTGTACTACATAGTTAATTAATATATTGTAGTTTGAATTATCAGTTCTCTGTTTAAATTATACAAGTTTTATTTAGAGAACTCTATAGATAAATTAATCACTCTGAATATAAGTACATTATTCTTCTTATGTGTATAAAACTTTAAAATAAGATATATATATATATATATATATATATATATATATATATATATATATATATATATATATATTTTTT
>Ga0099825_1003733_pt1 | contig 20201 bp, 5 predicted proteins | sample SiratroredBW_FD_76838 | JGI IMG/M metagenome (GOLD analysis project Ga0099825, IMG submission 76838) | Root nodule microbial communities of legume samples collected from California, USA - Siratro red BW | ecosystem: Host-associated > Plants > Roots > Nodule | place: USA: California | collected... | reverse complement strand
AACATATAAACAAACAAAAAAAGAGAGAGAAAGGAACAAGTTTGTTCTTTCTCGTGAGTCTCGCGTTCTCTTCTCGCAAATTATTAATTTTTTGCTACAACAAAGAAAAAAAAACCAACAAAAAAAAAAAAAAAAAAAAAAACACAGACAAGGATCATTGTTAAGCAAAGAAAGCAGAAAACCTGAAACTGTGGATTTTGGTTACACTCGATAAAGAAAAAGCAATATTTTCCTGCTTTCTGGCTCTGGATCGGGCAGCGGATTCGCGATTTTTCATGAGTCGTGCGTGGCGCATGTCCCTTGAAGCTGGTGGGGCTCTTTTATTCGATAATGGGTCGGCAAAAGGTTCGGTCTTTGGAGCAGTGTGCAGCAATCGCAGGTCCTTGTGCGGGGGAGGGTACTCAGAACGCGTGCTCAAGGTGAGAGCGGTCACAGGAGATGGGTCCACAGCGAAGCTGTTAAAGGGTCGAGCTAGAAAGTCTTGAAATTTCGTAGCTTTGGAGATGTGGGTGGTGTTGTGGTCGCTTAAGGAAGTGAGCTTGATGCTGTCCCAAACATCTTCCATGGATTTGTTGCTGCTAAGGTTGTTGTTCCTGTTGCAGGTGCAGGTGGTGGTGGTGGTGGTTGTTGATGATGATGACAGCATTTGGTGGAGATGAACTGGGACTAGATTTGGAATGGAGAGGGAAGGTGACAAAGTGAAACACTTGTCTGAGGAGTATCGAATAAAACATGAAGGAACAGTCTTTAATTTGGGGTGACGTTGGTTACACTGTTTTGTACCTTGTCTGTGTGTGAAATGAACAGTCATGTCCCAACTGTCCTGGTTAGCAACTTCTGACATGTTCAGCAAGCATCTCTTTTAGCAGTTATATTACTTTAGGTTAAGTGTAGTTAATACTTCTAATTGTTTTAGAGTTTGTGTTTCGAATGTGCCCGATTTGAAAATAATTGATGCATGCAGATATATATACCTGAAGCCAGACTTTGTAATCAATTACATGGTTAAAATGGGTATGAAATAAACAAAGAACACACCAAAAGTTGGACTGAGTGCACGTTTGGATACTCATTCAATCTTGGATTTTTCACTTTCCATTTTCGTATGTAACAAATGTGAGCAAGATTTTCCGTTCAACGATGTTTAACGTGTTTACAAATACATCATGAGTGACTCTCTCTTTGAAAACAAAATTACATATAATGTGAGTTTGGACAGAATAATCAATGGTACAAATAGATCACTCTTCACACAATAGTTAGGTTCAATGTCTTCATTGCAAAAAATAATTATACTAAATATATATTTTTTATTTTTTAAGCTTTTAAAAAAAGTAATTTATTACCAAAATCATTGGAGTATTATTTTAGTAAAGATATTTGAAGATTTTATTAAGATAATTTGTTTTTATAAATATTAAATCAGAAAGCGAGGATTATAAAGTTAGACACGTTATGAAGTACATAGTACAAAAATTTAAGTATAAATAAGAAATTGTCTAGCATAGAATTTTACAGAAAATGTAAATATATACATCTAATTTCATCAACTTATTTGAATTCTTGTTTCATATATTTCGTGTGAAGTTATTTTAAACTAAAATTTCTTTATTTATAAGAAACTAAGAGAAAATAATACTATAAAAAAAGTGAAAAGAAAAAAGGTTAAAATTATTATTATTAATTTACTAGACCTAATACTTGAAGTCGAAGTTGGTTTGGAAAGTCTGTCCAAGTTTAAGTTCTCAATATAGAGATGATTTATGGACCTATTACTCAAAGTCAGTATGGGAAGTCAGTTCAAACTGAAATTCATCCTCCCCCTTCATCCCTGCACGGTATCCTGCACTTTGTTTTTATGGCAACAAAGTTTTTAAGTCGGTCGTTGCCTTCCTTCACAGATCCGTCATTCACGTGAATCCTTCAGTGCGATTTGTTTCACAATGTGACTGCAATCTGGAAGGTAATTCCTTTACCGAATTGTAGAATCCGTCAGCTAAAAAAATTTATAATGACTTCCAAATTCTACAATTCGAAAGCTTTAAAATTTTTTACCATTGCTTCTGGATTATACAATCCATAAAATAGAAAGAAAACAAACTTACAACCTCCACGACGAGATTGACACCGCCACCCACACAGTCGTTCTCAGCCTAGAACCGCCCCACAAGCGCCGCTCCAACTCCAACACTTCCCTTGAACAGCCGCAAAGTACACCCTTCAAGATTTTTGAAACACTCAACACCCATGCCAAACTCAAAATCCCATTTTATTACAAAGTATGGGCACTTTCATCTTTTTCTCAGGGTCAATGTTGGAATTACGAAAAGTATGTCCAAGAAGATACTATGGAGGTACAGGAAGAAACAGTCTAGTGAAAATGCCCCATTAATGAAGTTAGTAATCATAGGCTCTAAAGGAGGACAATGGTAAGACCAATATCATCCCTATAAATAAAAGAGTGCCCCACACAAGTATGACTGTTGTCTCTTCACCTTTACTCTTACATCTAATGATTTGATTGTCATAGTACCTTTTGCAGGTACACCTCCCTCTTCAGCCATAGGCGGAAGCCGAGACCAAGTACAAAGAGACGTTTCTAGAAGTCAAAGTATCCCCAATCCATGATCAAGGAGACGTTTAATTTTGAGTACTACATCTAGACAAAGGAAATAAACTGTGATACCTCAAGTTGGTCCCACATTTACAATTCTCTTTATACACACTAACATGCTACTCCATACAGGAACATTGATATATATTATTCTTGAACTTTAATATGAAGATTGCCATGTGAGAGGAGCTAAACTTTGAAGAAAAATGGACAACATTATAATATTATGTGTTTTGAAAGACGTTAATTAGAGAAGGAAATTGAGAACATGAGAGGAGGGAGAGGGTAAATTTAGAGCTTATTGGGAGATTGTATACTTGATACAAACTAAATATTCTGTGTTTTGAAAGACTTTAATTGCACAAAGAGAAGGAAATCGAGAACATGAGAGAAGCAAGAGGGTAAATTTAGAGCTTACTGGGAGATTGTATACTTGATACAAACTAATTGGAAAGGTTAAGAGTGAGATTGATAGGATATTGATCTCCACTAAATAGATTGGTGTAGGGAATGCAAACACTATATTTGTAACCAACATAAACATTTCTAACTATTTTCCAATTGTATTAAGGACTGAGACCGTTCAAATCTTTAGATTGTTATCTATAAAATAATATTATCATAAATGATGTTAAGGAGGCTTACCAAAGCATACAAATACAAGGTACCTCCTTATGTCCTAAAAGTAAAATTTAAGAGGCTTAAGAAATATCACAATTGGTGAAAGAATAGTAAATGTGACATCATAAATAGTGGAGAAGATAGTGATAATGATGAATGAATTGAATAGAAAAGAGGATCTTGTAAGTCTTAGTGAGGAGGAGATTTGAGAGAAGAGGAAATTACAACATGAATTTTGAAAAGTAACAACATATAATGAATCATTACTAAGATAAAAATTCAAATTCAGGTGGATAAGTAAGGGAGATTGTAATACCAAATTATTTAAATCATCAATTGATTAAAGAAAAATGAAATATCTTATTAGAAGGTCCATGATAGATGACAATTAGGTGGAGATCCAAATAATATAAATGAACAAACATTGTAATACATAGAGGACAAACTTGATGATATATATTGGAATATGCCCATTTTAGATGGTTTGACTTTTGATAGGATCGATCACCAAAATAACTTGCTTTTAATATGAAGGAGTTTTGATTCCACTTTTATAAAGGAGTTTTGGCTTATTAAATCTTATTTCAACGACTTTCAAAATACTTGAAAAACAAAAACATACAATAATTCATACAAACTCAATTATCAAATAATTTTAATATTAATGTATCATAAGATCATTTATCACATGTTTCATCAAGATGTTAATTTACACATATAATAAACCTTTTAGAGTTTTTGTACATATTTCTCTTAGAGTACACCCGTTGGTGTAAGGATTTTGATAGATGATTTCAATCTTTAGTCTTTGTGCATGAATGTTATTATTGGTGTTTTTTGGATTTTCAGATACATTTTCTACATTAAAGATAAAATGGACAAAGTGTATTGCTTTGTTCATAGATAGTAAAGTATGCACAGCACAATCATGCATATATAAAACAAAAATTACCACCTTGGTAGGTTTAATGTTTATCAGATGTATAATGTGTCCATACAACATACTAATAATTGATTTTGCCCTTAATAAAAACTATAAATAAGATTTGTTTAATTTTAAATTTACATAATACGATAAAGGAATATATCATAATCTTCAACCTACTACTTTAAATGAAAGGATTTAAGCACAAAAGTTTTCAATAGCAGTATAGTATGCCTCAACTGTAAAATGACATGCTTTTTAGAATACTAACTAACCAAAATCCAAAAATATGACATATACTGCTAGTACTCACTTTATCCATCTTTCAATAACCAAAATATGAATTTGAATAACCTATAAGACCAATGAATGCACCTTTAAGATACCAAAGACTGTGTTTGTTTAAAAGAATTTTAAGAATCCTCTTAGTTACAACTACATGATACTTCATAAGTAATACTTGAATTTTAATACAAATACTATAGATGATATGAAGACAACTAATAATTAAATATAAAAGTATAACAATCATACCTCTATATTCGATTTGATAAACTTATTCATATTTTTTCATCAGCATCTACATAATATGTTATAGGTATTGATGATTTTTACTTTTCTATTATCCATGCAAAATTTATTCAAAATGTCAAAACAATACTTGTTTCAGCTTATGAAGACTCCATATATTAGTTGTTTGATTTGGACACGGAAAAATTTAATACTTTTATCATTGACATCTCAAACTCCTTTAGCTTTACATCAACAAAATGAAAGAGAATTATTAGTTGAACTAAATATTATATCATCAATATATATTTAAATTAATAAAATTGTATTCTTGAATTTCTTTATAAAAAAAAATCAACTTTATCTTTGTTGAAGTCATTTTTAACTAAGAAATTACTTAATTTCTCATACCATGATCTAAGACTTTACTTTAATATAAAGTTTTATTCAACCTAAAAACACGATTTCAAAACTTAAAATTAATTATATATGATGGTTGCTCACATATACTGTTTTTTATAACCATTCAAAAAAAAGTACTTTTAACATTTATAGGAGAAAACTTTAAATATGATATAGAAAGATAGAGAGACAGTGATTTAATAGCATAAAGGCTTGTAACTAGAGGATAAGTTTTTTCATAATCAATTCTTTCCTCCACTACTAAAAAAACTGTTCAATAATAACTAAAATATTAGTGGTTAAAAGTTATTTCACAATTGAGTAACCAAAATAATAACTAAATATTCAGTCACTTTAATTTAAATTAATATTTTAAAATTAAGTAAAAATTAATTTAACATAATTAATTTTATATTATTAAATATGATATAACTAAGACATGTCAAAATTAATTTTAATAATAAATTTATAACAAAAATAATTTATTTGAATGAAATGTTTTTATTTAATATTTCTCATTTAAAGTTTATCTAACAATGAAGAGAAGATTATAAAATTTTATTATTAATATCTGTTAGATTTTTATTCTTTTTTTGTTATCTGAAAAACTATTAAATTTTAACTCAAATAGTTGTATTATCATAAACTGACCACACTCGGAACCACAGTTAAAAATCTGTTTAAAAAATAAAATTTTTATTCTTTTTTTATTGTTGATTAATTATTTAGCGTAATTAAGACAAGAAAATTATAATTATTTGATGGTAATTATAAGATAATTATCTTATTATGCAACGATAATTTTTGTGCATAGAAAAAATATGATTTTATGATCATGTTATTTAAGTAATATGTAGAATAGTTTGCTTTTTTTCTATTATAATCATTATCATTATTATTGTTTGCTTTTTTAAAATATAAATGACGGTGTATAATAATTATTATTATATTTTTATCTTTTCATTTATAATCTATCATCTCTATACTAATGCATTTATTATTATAATAATAATATTTATTATGATTTGAAGATCCTATCCGGCATCATGGAATGAGACTTTTGTTGTTGTAATCTATTGTTCTAGCCTGTCTATTGTTCCAATCACATTAGATGTGTAAAATGAAAACCATATTACCCACCTTGCATTTGTACATTTGTTGTTTGCATGGACAGTGTGCAATCGCATAGGCATTCTTATATTAATATCTAAGTAATCACTTTTCCTTCCTGAATTATTTTTATTGCATGCTGCATATGGGTACAAAGGTGCCTTTATCCTATCTGAAACACCAGATTTGAAACCCAACTGTGGTTCGTATATTTTGTGCTTTAGACCATGCTATGCTATGTTACATGCATCCAACTTATTTTTGTAAATTCATTTGGTTATAATAATTTATTGTTTTAGCCATTCAATTTTTTAAAACAGAACAGTGCATTAATGGCATATGTGAGAGTGAGAATAGGAATGAAGGGGTGTAGGGAGCAAATATGGCTCGTGGCCCAATTGAGGCAAATGAGGTGTACTAGTAAAAAAAAGGTGTCAAAGAAAAACTAGCGTGGTCCAAAAGAGAAAGAAGTATCTGAGTAATAAAAGGAGGGGTGCAAACCATATTTTTTTACATATATTTTTTAAAAAATGGAAAAGAACAAAAACAAACTATATTTTTATATTTTTCTTAAAAATAATAACAAACAACATGACTAATTTTATTTTGTTTTAATTTGTGTCGAGAATCAATATTTTTTACTCCGGAATGAAATTGGATATTAACACAACTTAATTTAAATTCAATTTCAAAATGATTTACCAAAAGCAATAAACTTTATTTATAGATGTGGCCCCTTGCACTCTTTTTGCTACATAAAATGTGAGACTAAAACTCATAACCTATCTGCACAAGGCATGCGATTTGGCACCCGAAGATTCCATCGGTACAGCATATTTAGGCCTATTTTGACCTTGTTTTGCTTGAAGTAGGACTTCTAAGTGTTCCATGTGTGTTGGTCGAAAGTTAACTATGTCTTCTAAGGTTTTCACCCTCCAACAATACCTAATTAGCAATTTTTTTATTTGTAGTATATGAGACAAAATTATAGATGGTTAAATATTGTCAATATAATTTTACTAGACACTCAAAAACTACTACTAACTAATTGAAGAAAGAATTTTATTTTTATTTTCTAAAATAAATTATTTTAACCAATAAAAATGAAAGTCTAATAATTAAAGCAACATCAACAAAGTTTAAAAATATTTAACTATTGCTAAATCAAAAGTTTTACATAAATATAAAAAATAGATCGTTCTAATATGAAATATAAAAATAAAAAAGTTAAACACTATCGAAAAAGAAAATAATCCAGTGTAAAAATATTTGTAACACCAGAATTTTTCTCCAGATATTTTTATATTACTCAAACAACAATGCAACAAATTTTCCTCCAAAAGCTTCTCTTGAATTACTCAAACAATAGTATCTTAAGAGGCCATTTTTAATATTATTATGCATTAAGAAAATTAAAAGTATCCAACACATTAAAAAAATATCTCTTTCCTGGTAACCTATAGAAAGACTATAGTGTAGATTAAACACCAATAAAAGGATATCACAACTTGCAAGTTCCAATGTAATTATTTATGTATACTTTGAAGTAATTATGATTTTTATATCCGTTGAATGTTTTAATACAACTATGGAAAGGCTGAATAGTCGAAACACACTGAATATATAAGGCGGGAAAGAAAGAGTGAATCAAATTTCCGAACAACTCTTCTCACAGCTTTGTTCAACAAAATCTCTGTTCCGTGGTTTGGTGGCGAGGGCGAGAGGCACAATTTCACGGTACGTGCTTTATCTTAATACTCTCACTTCTCCTTTCTGCAATTCTCTTTATTACTATAATTAGGTCACAGTAACAATTGCTTCCACCACCGATTATTGCAACAGTTTTCCCCACTCAGAATCGACTTAGGGTTTTCAATACTAATTTTCCATAGCAATTTATAGGAATAGTGATTTTTCTACAGCATAATTCTGTTCTATCCTAATCTTAAACTTAATATGAGAGAAAAACAATAACCAAACCTTAGAGCAGAGCACAAACTTACGAAAAGAAGAAGAGAGTCACGGTGACGGTAGGAACGGCAACGATGTCGTGACCTGAGAAGAGAACCACCACGCCGATGACCGGAACGACAACGACGGGATTGGCGTGGAGAACAAGAAGGAATCCTACTCCGCTAGCAGTAGAGGAGGAGAAGAACTAACCCTAGTCGCGTTGAGTTTTGTTTATTTTGGCTCACAAAACGACAATCAAGGGTGTCATTTTTGTTTAAAAAATACCCCTCTGAACTCGCCAACTCGATTGCAAGCTAGTGAGTTTGGCCGAGCTTACCGAGTTCACTGCGAGCCCGTCGATCCTGCTCCAAAACCGAGTTTGCTTACCATTCAACTGGGGCACTGGTCGTGGGAACGTTAACTCGTTATCAGTTAACATTCGAGTTTGATAACATGACAGAAGATGTAGAACACATGGTTTTAGCTTTTGTCTAGCTTTTGTTTTTATTAATCATAAACATTGTAGAATAAGGAGGAAATTACAATGGATCCGAATTTATAGCAGTATTTTTAAGAGCATGGCATTTGTTTCTTCTGTCTACTTGTCAATTTCTTTGAGAGTTTCAAGGCTATAGAAGAGAAGATACTAAGGATTAAGGAAGAATCTTGGATTTTGGTTTTGTAATTTTTAGATAATAGAAGAAATTCAACTTATTCCCCAATAATCAAGTTTCTAATTTTTGTATGCAGTATTAAAGCCTTGAAACCTGCTGCCTAATATCTGGCTATGCCTCCTGATTGAGTGAATGCTTTTTGCAAATTGCTGACAGTTTAATTTGTTGCGTGGTTCCTCTGCCATATAAGTAATTTAATGGTAAAGCAGTTTCAGTGTCAACAAAGTCAAGCAAACGATTTGGTGATATAATTTGTTTGGAAAATTGGAAGCAGAGAAAATGTGATAAAAACAAATTGAGTACATTTTGAGAAAAAAAAATTGCTTTATGCATAACATGCATTTTTGTCCATTTATTTATTTCCTCTCTGATCACTGTCAACCAGGCACTGTATTTTTTCTGTTATTGTTTAGTTTCTGTTGGTTCTGGTCATTTCTAAGGTTCATGAATCCCACCTAATGTGTAAATATGTGTCTTTCAACTTGTTTTGACAACTGGTCTGTAATGAATATTCCAAAATCTGCTAATGTTGGAGCTCAAAATGCTAATAAATGAATGTCATATACTTGAAATTTTGAGCCAGTTTCCATGTACTAAATCTCTTCTTTTCTAGCTCGTAGAGCTTTCCAGTTTTTACCAATTAACGTGTTATATCTTTCAGGTTACTTTAAGAGGGACTCATTGCAGGTAATTGTCGCTCACATATTTGCTTCACAATTCACTCGAACGGCATATGATTTGCATTCACGAGCTTCACCTTCCATTTTTTTGCTTTAATTTCTGTTCTACTGTGTCCGATGATTCTTCATAGCCTCTGATTCTAATGCAATGGACAAAAGACCTGAACATGGTGCCAAAGCCTCTCTATTGCCTTCTAATGGAATTGGATCCAGGTTCTCCAATTTGAACAAGTCTTTCAAATATTCTCTCAGATCTTTGCTCACTTCATGCTCAAAGGAGGTACACTTTGTTTTTTCTTTCTTCTCTGTCTTCTCACGGCTGATTTTATTTGTGTGGTATAATGAAAGAGTTAACAATAGGTATGTAAAATAAATTCATTTCTTAACACTGAATGGTGTTTCCAATAATACTAATAATAATTTGTTAGTAGAGAAACTGAATCTCCCCAAAAATTTAAGATTTTAAGTTAATAGAAACCATTTGACTTAAAACGGAATTTGAAAACCAAATTCCTCACCACCTAATTACAGCTATCTGGGATAACTGAGGTCAATAAGTATTGTCTAGTTTTTTATACTTTATTTTTATTTTTTATAAAAGATCAGGAACAACAAGTATTGCCTGTTTTTATTTTATTTGCATGTATTGCTCCCTTTAGAATTTAGATTTGTTGATTCTCACATAAAATCACATCGAACAACAAGCACTACTGCCTCACCCTCCTTAACCGCTAATCTTGTGATTAGTGGGAAGAAGTAGGTGAGAGTTTAAAATCAATAAACTAGATGACGTTACCAATTATAAAGCTAGAACAAAAGAAATGATTCATGGTGGGTTGATATTTGGGATTTCTTGAATAATACATTCTGACATACATTAAAGATGAGTTTGAAACCCATGTTTTGAAAATTGGACTGATTATTGAACCGGCTGGGTCAAGGTTCACCGGTGGAACCAATAATTGAACTGTAGTCCAGCATTAATAAAATAATACTAATAATTAAATTATATATAAAATAATATCAGACAAATAAAATATCATAATTTAATAATACTGAAACCTAAAAATTACACATTTTATAAGCTTTTTTTGTTATAAAAAAAAAGGGTTTAAGATTCAATAATACATAATATTCTTTGAAAATAACAAGTTTGATTAAAAGAAAATGACATACTTTATTTGTTTTATTTTTGATGAAAAATTAAATATAACATTTTTAAGTAATATTTTTTTAAAATAATTTGTTCAACCGCTGTAAACTGGTTATGATCGGCTTTTGTGGTTCTGACTAGTTCACTGTTTTCATTTTGGTTTAAAACTTGAGACCAGTTTTATGGTTAAAATAGACCGGATACCAGAGTGGTTCACCTGACAATTGTGTGGTATGACTCCCTTGTAGTTTATAGAAGCATAAAACATTACCCAGATCTATGTCACTAGTTCAGATCAGATGCTTTTGCAATAAAAGATAGCCATGACATGTTTACAGTGTCACTGGCTTAATAGGTAATAATGGTTGAGTTATGTCTAACCCATTGTGATAGCATACCTTTTTATCCTATGGTTTGAGTATGACTACTCAAGTATAAATCTGAAATTATGTTAATATTTTGCACTCTAAAACGGCTATGTATTGATACATGTTTCTGTTGATGCTTAAAGGAATTTTATAAAGCATTTTCAAGTTTCTCTAACACTGAAAAGGAATTTCTCCATCGCCTATTTCTTCAGGTATGCACCCTTGATGTTAATTCGTCCATTATTAGAAGTATATTTCTGAATGTTACATCTCCTGAATGAGTTGACCCAGGTCGTAATTTTTCATATCCAGTTTTCCAAATGAATTGTGTTCTAAATTTAGGACCGTGGTTGAATTTCAAGGATTTCCTTTATACTTATGTCAGTGTTAATCTAAGTAGGTTCATAGAAGCTATTGACTATCAAAAGGAGGTCAAATTAAAAAGCCATCTTTACACATAAATAAGTAAAATGAACAAGGCCTTAAATGTGATAACTTAGCAACATCTAGTTAGATATGAAATTAAACAAGGCATTGTTGTTAGTATAGAGCTTATGTCTATCAAGAAAAAAGTATAATAAACCTGCTACCCGAAATCATTGAGTGAACACAAATGAATGACTTCAATCTAACATGCCCCGTCAAACTGGAGCCTTACGAGACTGGAAGCCTCAAAAGCTCAGACAATAAACTGGCACTCCTTAGGTTGAAATTTAACTTTACTTTAAAGCATAAAAGCTCTAATACCAACCTACCTAAGAACAATTTCTGAAGCACTTCAGAGAAAATACTTTCCAGCCTGCACTGATTTTAAAGGAAGAAGACAAATGGGCGCCTAGTATAGTCCCAACACCCATTTTTAAGTGACTAAAAAAGAACAAACAAAAGGAACTGAAAAAACAATAAACAAAGGCACATATATGGGTGTTGTTGGAGTGTTTGACAAAAAGAGTGATCTGTGCATCACCACTCTTTTATAAAATGCATGACTACACAATTAAGTGAATTATTGGGATTGATAGTTTGACACTCCTTTTTACAGGAAGTATCTACTTTTTCTAATTATAAAAGGAACCAACGAATATTATTTACTAGTCAAGCTATATATATCATTCCTCTTCTCAGCTGAATGCAATTCACATAAATTCCTTTATTCTCTTTTTCATAGGCTAAGTGTCACGAACTATTCGAGTTTCATTTATTTGTATTCTTTTGTATCATGTCTTTCAGGTCATTACTTCATTGCATGAAAACTTAGAGGTACGTTCATTACTTCATTGCATGAAAACTTAGAGGTACGTTCGTGATAAGTGCTGATGTGAGTAATGTTGATCTTGAATCAATTCCCTCCCGAATATAAATAGCTGATGATATTCGTTTTGCAACAGTTGAGGATGTTATCTAAAATATCACTTTTGATGTTTTTCCTTTCAGTCATAGCTATTTCTCAAGCATAAGCCTGATGCTGATGTTTCACTGTTTCAGATACTTAGTAATGATCTGTGTCATCTATGGTTTGAGTCAGTAAACTAAATTATTTTCTTGAAGTTTGTATTAGTTAGCGTATGCAATGGTTTAGAATTTTTCTTTTATTTCTTTTAAAATGATTGGATCATGATTTGTTGTTATTGTGCAATTTTGTTATATTTCTTTATCTTTCCCTCTCTCACATGTTGATAGATTTGTCAGGAAACATCTATTTAATAATTTGTCTCCTTTAACTATTTATTTACGCGTGTGAAGCTTTTTAGCATAAAGAATTTGTTATTATTTTGATAAAATTGTTAATTTTAAGTGCTCGGTTAATTGTTTTTACAGGAAGGGTTTGAGACAATATGTCTTCAAACACAGGTATAATTGAATTATTGTCTCTGTTGTTTTATTCTAAAATTTAAATAAAAAAGTAGAATAATTTTGTGTCTGATTGCTCAACATTCACATACTGGAATTTAGTTAGGATTGCTACCATACATTGTGAGACTTGCACGGTACTAGGCATGGCGAACGGAAGGGGCAAGGTGAGTTTTGCCTTCCCACCACTGCCACCACCTAGGACAGAACAGAAGGAGTATCACATGAAGAATTGAGATTAATGGAAATCAAAGGGGCAAAATTTAATTTGGATTAGGCTCCTCTAAATTGAGTTGTTGTTAAAGTGAGAAAGAGTTTATTTACTCGCGATTTAGTCCAAAGTGTATTGTGATCTAAAACCTCCAAAATTAAGTACTTTCACTTTCTTTCTCACAGTAAAGACATATTCATTTCAGAGGATCTTTCTCCTTAATTCATACTTAAAGGTGCTATTGCAAATGTGTGGAAAATAATAATAAAAATTAATATGGACATGTTATTGAGGATATGAATATTTTTGATATTCTTGCTGCCATACACTCTGTGTAGGACATGCAGGCATGCACTTGCAATATTCTACCATATTCAAGTTAGTCTGTAATTTTGCAATCATCTTTGCTGCAGGCAGGAGCCACTCTTGATGCCGTGGAGGAAATTGCGGAAGAACAAGATCTGGATGTCCTGTTTTCAGATAGGTATTATAGGATTTTGCGATAGCATTTTAAGTAGTTTGTTGTAGGATGTTATTATTACTATTATTAAATATCTGAAGTGGTCATATTGAAAATTCCATTCATATTAGCAACTAGTGAAGCTTAATCTTCAGCGCAAGGTTCTCTTTGGTTAATCCCATTTTTAATTTTGTTGATAGAGATTTCAGATTATTTGGGGACCAATGCTGATTATTTTTAACACATTTATTCAATTTATCTGCTTATAATATATTTATTGGTTATTACATTTGCAGTGTGTTGATTATTTGAACTCAATAGTGAAATATTGATACAAATGCAGGAGTAACATAACGGATGTTTCTGAGAATCTGTCTATGGCAAAGAAGAAAGAAATTCAACACTTAATGCATATGGTTCAATTGGTAGGTACAGCGTACGCTGCCTGAATGCATCCTTGTCATATACTGAAGGTGGACTAGAAAATAAGTACTTGTTTATTAAGGGATTGCACATCTTGAGTCTATTTGACGCCAATATTTATTAAGGTCATAAACCTTAAACTGTTATACCATCCACCCTACCTAAAAGGACACTCTCCACTTTCTGTGTGTCTGTCACTATTTTCATGTTATCCCATGCCTTCTTTCTAATCCGCGATTTATATTTTTCATTCTCAAATTGTAATAGACATAAGGTTTATGATCCCAGGTCGTGTGGACTCCAGGAACAGCCATCCACTTTGTTATGTTTTCCTTAGGCCTTACACAATGTTATTATAGAAGAAAATGGTGTAGAGTAGAGGTACTTTTATATCTTATTTGGTTGAAAACTTTGAGAGAAGGAAAGGGAGGGAACTGAAATCCCTCTCCTGCGACATTGAGTATTAAGAACCAAGGGGAAATGGTTCATAATTTTCGGATTTTGGTGACTGAATTATCTTGATGTTTTATTTATTTTTTCTCCTCTCCTCTGCATTAGTATTGCTAAAGGTATAAAAATATTCTATATTTTTTTTCTCCCTTCCCTTTAAAGCCAAACAAATATCCTTTCGTTCTCTAGCCAAACCAAATAAGTGAATTTTCCCTCCTCTCCTACTTCTGCATCGTTTGTTTTTCTTCTAGCCTTGTAATCTGTGTTTGATCACCATGTTGTTTGTTAGGGGGAGGAACATAATCAAGTGTTGCGCACCCGACTGCAAATCCTTAGGGAAGACAACAAGGTATTATCTGGTGCTTCACAAGCTGTTGAGAAGGTGAATGTCTCTGTACTTCTCTTTAGTCATTCCATTAGTCCAAAAGTTATAATTCTGATGTTTTATTATTTGGGGGTTTCTTTTTTGGCCGATGTATGTCTCGGATCCGTTGCTTGTTTATGCGCATAATCAACAGTTCAAGAGTATGAATTTAATTTATGGAGCCAACAGCGGTGATGGGATCCATGAAGTATAACATATCTTGCAGGTGCACCTGCAAATTTGACCAAGGTTCATCTGGTTAATCGTTCCTTCACGGTACCTTTTGTTATCATCAATTCTTGCTTTGATACAGCCTAAGCTATGTAATTGTGAATGCCTTCTGCCTCAATTTCTTGGTCAAAAACTTAGTCTTTTAAATGAGCTCAATCTCTGGCTTCCTTTTTTTTATAATATGGCAACAATTTCATATGATTTCCATTCATAATGAGATCAATACAATGGCGAATTACATGAAAACAGTAAATAAATCTCAATATAAAATAAAATCGTAAATTTCGGTTTGGAGTATCAAAAGCGTATTATAGTTGTAATTAGAGTTGGAAATAGATAAAAAAATGTTAGGAAGTAAAAAGGTCAAGCTCAGGTTTTAGAAAAATCTAATTGTGAGATGCCTTCTAAAAAACCTTTAAAAATGTTATACAGGAGTCAAGTAAAATCCTTATAGATGCTCTTCTTCTGACATGAAAAATGAAAGTCTAGTATTTTAATATAAGATAAAAGTATGTGATTGTAAAATATTTTAAGCTTCTTAATCTATCTAAAATATTTTAATTTATATGTATTTCAGTTTTTTTCTTAGAAAATAAATTTTTTGTTTTCAATTAGGAAAAAAATTGGACATAACTTTTAAAAAAATATAAAAAATAGTTATAATTTGAACAAATGAAGTTATTTTTATTATTTGTTTTTAGTCGGCTCGAATTTCAATTTTTTTTATTAATTTGTTCAATTAAAAAAAGCGAGAGTAACAGATAACCTATCTCAACTATTTTATAGCAAATGTTGTATTTAAAACTGGATTTTATTTTACATTCATCTATTCAACATTGCTAATTTTTTTGCATTTGACGTTCAAATTCTAAAAACTGCCAATTTACGCCACATTTTGGATTTTGTATTTTTAACTCATTCAATTATTTATTATAACTTGTCTAATAAAACATTTTCTTTTATTACAGAAGAGCCATAGTCAAATGGGAAAATGTTGCAAAAGAGAAAATTATTATTAAAACTCTTGAAATAAACACAATCTTTATATGGTTATCTCTGCACTCCAATGTATAAACTATTTATTCTTTACATATAAACGCTTTTTTATAATTTTGTAAGGGGATTAGTAAGTTTCGTTTTCTATGATAATGAGCATAATTATTTTCAATCTACAATTACAACTTCTAATTTTTAAATAATTGAAATTCAAAAATATGAAATTTTAAATAAAGATCTGTAGGGGGGTCAATTTTTACAGTCTTAACATTCTTACGTTTCTGGGAATATAAAAAATCATAACATCAATCAAACGAACAAAGATTTGAGAAGGAACCCTATTATTTAGTAAACGTCAATGAAAGCAATTACGGGGCACACAAAGTTTGACAATGAATCAAACTTCATATACTAGAGACTCAAAATCATTACCAAATTCAACTATTACTTACAAATTTCACGATTGCCCACAAGGTTCAACAAAGAAAATGTCTTATACGCCAACATATCAAACATAAACAAAATAGGTAACATCATAACTAGCAACTATGGCTTAATCCCACCCACTGTCTTCATTGCCATTTCAAAATAATCATTCAAACGCCCATTGATTTTCCCGACGAACTTCCTCTTCTTCCTCAGGGGTGAAGTCATTCTTAATGTTAAAAGTCTTGCGAATCTCCTCAGGAGTCTTCCCCTTTATCATGTCTGCCACAGTCTGGCAAGTAAGATCCAAAAGGTTCTTGATGTTCAGGTAGTTTGCAGCCTATAACAAAAACCAATAAATAACAGAGTACCATAACAGTTATAAATTATGCAGATACATACAGAAACACAAAAGTCCACACCGATTAAGAATAAGGAAAAGAAAGACAACCAGAATTATAGATGCCACGACTTTCACACACAACATAGAACCATGTGATAATAAATCATGGATCAAGTAAAGCTAGTGTAACAGAGTTAAAGTCAATATTAATAGCTCTGCCATTATTGTTATTTACTACAAATTATTTACAATAAGTTTTCATTCCATGCAAACATTTAGACATTACTTGCAAGGTTGTCATTATATGTTACAAAGATAATAACAGTTAAATCATTTCACAAATTGTTTCATTCTTATAAAATTGAACAAAAGTATTTTCAGTCCTATAACTGATGGTTTTACTTAAGACACAAGGTGTAATTATTATCCCTGTGGGAATTTCTTACAACACTAGATCTTAAGCTTAAAGACTTTGGCCATGACCCCTGAATTGGAGATGCCTTTGTAAACACTCTGGTCCTCCCTTAATCCATTAAGATACCTATTAAGGACAAAGAAATCATGCTCCAAAACAGAGCATAGATAGGATGCCATAATTGATCCTAAAGATCCTGAACAACTTGTAAATTAAAATCTGAAGCCACAATAACATAACTTCAAATATACAAGGGTTTTGTTTTGTTCGGTAGTCTCTAGGGTAACATTGCGGCAAACAATTGCCCCCAAAATATTCAAGCAACTGCAAATCCCGTTTAAAACCTTGCTTGTATTTATCAGGTTACACAACATCATCGTCTTAAGAAACAAACAACAACAAAGAAAAAAGACAAACCCAAAATAGAATTAAAGAATTATACAGTGTGCAAATCGACACGATAAATCAAAAACAACAAATCAATAAAAAAATCCACAAAACCAGACTAGAGCAGAAATTCTCAATCGCAAAAGCCCCAACGCCAAACCAAAACCAATCATAAAAATCAAACAAAAAAATGCGAAAATATTCTTTCAAGGGAACGAACCAGAATGAGATCGAAGAGCGTGGCCTGATCAACCTTGACAAAATCAGCATCCCAGGCCTTAAGTTCATCCTCAGTAGGCTTTTCATCGGCGCTATTGGCCTCAACATGCTTCTTACAGTACTCAATCACCTTAGCGAGAATCTTGCTTGTGACGTTGGGAAGAGGGATCCCGCTGTCGGCGCAATCATCCTCTATCATATGCTTTATCGTCTGCGACTCCAGAGCCACAATCTCGTCCACTTCGAACGCCTCACCATCAGAACTCTTCAGCGTGATCTTCTTTGTGGATGCCATTCACAAATCCCTAACCCTAACCCCTTTTTCTTTCTAATTCAATTTCTCAAACCAGACGCGATTGGTGAGAGAATAAACTGTGGTGTGTCCTCTATTTATATCGATGTTCTGTGGGCCTCACCCGAGACGTAATTGAGTTGAACCGCTCGTGACAATCATTCATTGGTTAAGGGGATATCTCATTTTAGTCATTTTTTATTTTTATTAAATATTTGAAATAATATACTCACTCCTTTTACTTCTTCAAATTTTAATTTTAACTTACTAACTCATTCAAATATAGTATTTTTTTTTTATATATCAGAATATATAAATCTTTCCATCGGATCGATTTTTAGATTAAGGAAACTTTTCAAGCAAAAAATTCTAGAATCTAATTTCAATTAAAAAAAATCTTGTTTAATATAAAAAAATCATTAGCTTTCATGAGAATGGTTTATAAGACTTTATTTAGATTAAAAGATGAATTTAAGAAAGTAAATTTAAATAGATTTGAGATGAAATAGAAAATTTTATTATTTAGATTAAGGAAAAGATTATAAGATTTGAAGGAATTTGAATGAAAAATTTATTAAAGTTTGTGAATTATGTAATAAGTGTAAATAATATTTAATTATTTTTTATTAATAAAATTGTAAGATTACAGATTTATCTTTAGATTAAATATAATTAAAAATAAAATGTAATTAATTTGATTTAGATGATATTTTTGTATTTTTAAAAAATTATGAGAATGTAAAATTATACTATTAGTCTTAAAATTAAATTAAATTTACAATAAAAAATTATTAATTTAATTTATAAATTCTTTTTACGATGTCTTTGAAAAAATTATTTTTTAATGATTTAATATTATTGTAACAAAATAATATGTAGAAAATAAACTATAAACATTAAAACAAAATTATAGTTACTTTTAATAAAATAAAATATATTAAAATAATATGTATCAATTATGCCTAAGTCTCATCTTTATTTCTTCTTCTAATTTTTCCTTATTCGTGTGAAAGTTTGTCTCATCCTCCCTCGCTTTTCCACACTCATATGTCAATGTCAATTCATTGAGACAAACACACACGAGGGTTTGCTGCTTCTTCTTCTAATATTCCCTTATTTGTGCGGAAGCTAGTCTCATCCTCCTTCGCTTTTCCACACTCGTATTTCAGTGCCAATTCATTGATAGAAACACACACAAGGGTTTGCTTTTTAATGGTCGACTACAAGAAATTATTGGAATTAATTAAAACTTATACGTGTATAAAGAATTAAAAGATTTATGATGCTTAATATATGTATCAATTATGCCTAAGTCTCATCCTTATCTCTTCCTCTAATCTTTCCTTATCTGTGTGAAAGCTTGTCTCATCCTCCCTCGCTTTTCCACACTTACATATCAATGTCAATTCATTGATACAAACACACACGAGGGTTTGTTTCTTCTTCTAATTTTCCCTTATTTGTGCGAGCTAGTCTCATCCTCCTTCGCTTTTCCACACTGACATTTCAATGCCAATTCATTGATACAAACACACACAAGAGTTTGCTTTTTAATGTCCACCACAAGAAATTATTGGAATCAAATAAAACTTATACGTGTATAAAGATTTATGATGCTTAATATATGTATCAATTATGTCTAAGTCTCATCCTTATCTCTTCCTCTAATCTTTCCTTATCTGTGTGAAAGCTCGTCTCATCCTCCCTGACTTTTCCACACTCGTATATCAATGCCAATTCATTGATACAAACACACAAGGGTTTGCTTTTTAATGGTCCACTACAAGAAATTATTGAAATCAAATAAAACTTATACGTGTATAAAGAATTAAAAGATTTATGATGCTTAATGTAATGTCAATAAATGTGTAAATGTGTATTGAGAGACTTTAAATATACTATTAAATAATAATGTGTGTTTATTTGGTTTGTGAATTAATTTGAATCATAATATAATTTAAATTTCAAATATTGAAATTATTTAATGAATAAATTATTAATATAATTGTGAATATTTATAAATTAAAAATTGAAATATATATATATATATATATATATATATATATATATATATATATATATATATATATATATATATATATATTTATTTATATATTTTTTTT
>Ga0099825_1003727_pt1 | contig 20228 bp, 9 predicted proteins | sample SiratroredBW_FD_76838 | JGI IMG/M metagenome (GOLD analysis project Ga0099825, IMG submission 76838) | Root nodule microbial communities of legume samples collected from California, USA - Siratro red BW | ecosystem: Host-associated > Plants > Roots > Nodule | place: USA: California | collected... | reverse complement strand
GTGCTTGTATGGAACCTTTCCTTCTAAGGGTAGATCCAGAATCTGCTCGAATTCTTCAATAGTAGGCACCAACTGGAAGTTTGAGAATGTAAAACATCTCAAAGGTGGGTCATAATATTGCGCTAAAGCGGCGAGCACAGGTACTTGAACCTCTACTTCCAGTAATCCCAAAAGGTTTCCAAATTTCTTTCTAAAGGCATCTCTCTGTATTGTCTTGAGTTTTCTTCCCAACTCTCTGAGGCCGGTCAAATTACCCTTATGCTAAGTTTTTTCTTTAGTGACTCTGAGTCCAACTTTCTCTCAATTCCAGAATCCATGTTAAATTCCATCTTATCAAAAATACACACGACTTTACAATTTTTACCTAAAACAAATGAAATTGATAAGAATCAAAATGCATGAAATGCAAAGGTGAGGAAGTGCACGAGGCAAACATCTTCTCCAATTATGATATGTACGAATGCAACACATGCTCTTATAATAGAAAAAATTCACACTTTATTTTGCAAACATTTTTCTTGAAAATTTTGTTAAAATTTTGGATTTCTTTTTCAAATTTTTTGAGAAAAACATGGACGATAGGATGCACATGTAACTCCCTTTTATGCCCTAAAGGAAGATTTTAGCGTGATGGTACTTAAAAGTCTAGGACGTTAGATGCATTCTCACACGGGATAGCTCCTACTCCCTAAAGGTATAAGACCACTAGAGTTATGGCTCGCTCCACCACATTACTCACAACAGCTGGTAAACAACTTGCTTATGAGCATGTGAATAAAGCAAACAAGCTCTAGTTAGGGTTCTCGCAAAAACTGAGAAAGGAAGTACATCCTGTCAGTATTGCTACACAACCCCTTTCTATTTCTAAGCTCTCTCAGACCCGGGTATAGGGACCCACTCATGATATGCAATTGTGTGTGTGTGAAGGGAGAATTGTGCATATCCCACCCCCACCTGCAAAACAACCAGAAAATCCCAAGCAGATATACACAACATGTCATCTATCCTAGGGTTCAATTATTCTAGCAGATATTCAAACATTCATACATGCAGCAAGGACAAAGAAAGATAAACATTCTAAACATCACACTCATTTTTACTAGTTTAACTAAATTGGCCTGACTCTCAAAAAACGTCTCCAGTGGAGTCGCCATCTGTCGCAACCGGGATCACGACGGGAACGGCGATCCGAAAAGAAAATAAAAACGATTTTGAAAATTTAAGAAAAGGGAGTCGCCACCATAGTTTTTATGGAAAACTATGGAAAACAAAAAAAAAAACAGGATAAGGCTAGTTCGCGAAAACCAGATCTAAGTCCGGGAGTCGGTTACGTATGGGGAAGGTATCAGCACCCCCATGACGCTCGTCCTAAAACGATACCTTTAATTAAACAAGTAGTGTGATTTTCCAAATGTTTATTTTTCAAAAAGAAAAAAAATGCATATAAAACAAACAAAAATATTTTTTTTATGTTTTAGAGCCCGATATGGTTTGACCTTACTCCTACGTATTTCCATCGAGGATGAAAAATCAGGGTTACATAGTTCTTTTGTAGAAAATTGGTTGTTTGTTGTTGATATATTTTTTATTTTAAAGATTTTATACTTTTGAAAATGTTATTTTTTTTAGAAGTTTAATATTTTTGTATTTTTTGGAAATTGTGATATTATTTAAAAAGAATTTTCGTATTAGATATCGCTTGACGCATACGGTCCTTTGAACATCTAAACGAAAATATTTTCGAATTAAATACCATATGATGCGAACGATCCTTAGGATATTTAATCCAAATTCATTTTGATAACACACTATATTTTATTTTAAGTAAAATATTAAAAAATTCTACTTGAGAAAAAAAAATCTTAAGTAAAACACAAAAAGATCCTATATATAAAAAAATTCTTTCTCTCCTTTTTTAAGTAAAACACAAAAAGGATTCTATATAAAATAATATTTTTATTTTTAAGTAAAACGCGAAAAAATCTACATATATAAAAAAAATCCCTTTTTTTTAAGTAAAACACAAAAAGATTCTATTTAAAAATCTTTTTATTTTTAAGTAAAACACAAAAAAAAATCTATTTAGAAAAAACTCTTTTTATTAATTTTTTTTAAAACAATAAAATGAAATAATAATATAACAAACCAAAAAAATTAAGTTATATCACAAAAAAAAATTAAAAAAAGTTTATTACAATTATGCTAAGAACTAAAGGAAGTTTAGTAACCACGTAACAATTTCTTCATTTTCATCATTTGCCAAAAAAAACACCAAACCTTGAAATGCCACATGTCACCTCATTATTTCTTTAAACTCTATCCATTTATCCCAACACCGTAAGTTCATTTTTCCTATCTTTTTTAATTCCCACTTAACCTTTCGACAAGGTGGGACCAAGCCTAGAACTATCCCATCACCCATCACTTCAATCTTAGCCTAAAATGAATTAGAAATTACAAAGAGAAAGAGAAGGCAGTGGCGTGGTTGAGGCTTGGAGGTGGGATGTGGTGGAGCTGCATGGGAGATATTTAGCAGGTGGAGTTGTTAAGTTTAGTGATTATGGAGGTGTTGAGTTCGGTGGTTGTGGGAGGTGCATTACGTGCTTGGAAGGAGAGTTTAAGTATAGTTTTGAGATGTTGGTGGGGTTTGGTTTTTGTAGAGGTGGAAACGAGATGCAGGTTGGAATTATATGGCGCATGGTGAAGGCTAATGGTGTGTCGCGCATGGTGGTTCTTGGTGTTAGCTTTGTGAAAGTACATGAGGGTACCATGGGACTGTTGGTGGCGGTATTGCGGAGGTGGCGGTTTTATGGAGATAAATGGAGGCATAGTGGAGGTTCTGGAAAGCTTGGTGGAGGGCGTATCGAGGTGGGCGTTTGATAGTTGAAGCAGGTATAGTTGGTGTGGCGGAGTTGGTGATGCTGGTAGGCTTGGTTCATGCTTAGCGCAAGCCCTAGGGACGTTAGATATGTAAGCTAGAGGCTCTTGAACTGGCTCATGGCGATGGAGAGGGTGCGAGAGGGATGGAGGTGGCGTTGAAAGACAGTGCTCGCAGCGGTGTTAGGTGACTTAGTTTGTGGCACCATGGTGGCGTTGTGGAAGTGATTTAATGGAGGTTTCATGGTGGGAGAAGGCAACGTTGTGTGTTATGCATGGAGTGGGAAGTGTTTACATGGTGGTTTAGAGATAGGATTGTTGTGTGGAGGGCATGAACATGAAGAAGCTATTTAAGATGTAGAGGGGTGATGGGATGCTTTTGTAACTTGAGTGGAAGGAGTGCATATAAGCATGGTAAAGGTAAGGTGAAAGATGCGTACAGTTTGGTACAGTGAAAGATGTGTGGGTGAAGCAAGAGTAAAGGCTTTTCTCATGGCTGCAAGCATGGGTCTTTTGAAGGCATGGAAAGACAGGGAAGAATGGGAACGATTTTGTGGCTAAAAGGATTGAAGATAAGCATAGCTTGAGTGGAACATCTTGGTGAGGAAGAACGCAGAAAGTTTTTTTGAAATTTTATGTATTGGATGGATACATTTGTTTATTTGGTGTCATTACTTTAAAACATAACATATGATATAAATGTGATCGAAACCAAAGAAGCAAAACAAAACAAAACTCCACAAACATGAAACCATGAAAGATCTTTTTAGCTAAAAGTGTTCATCATAGGCAACAGGGGCACAAGGGCACAAGACGAGGACATGGGTTACTACTAAAACGAAGGTGAAGAAATTTTTACCTTGAAGAGGGCTGCTCAAAAGAAAAACTTCTCTTCCTCAAAACTTTTCTTCTCCTCTGCTCTTTGCTCTATCTCCCCCTTTCTCTTTTCTCTCTCGTTTTTTTTTCTCCTTTTTACTCATTCTGCACCCTCTTATATATTTTTCCTCCCTCTCTCTCTCAATATTCCTTTTTCAACGAATCACTCCCCCTCGCGAGCCATTCCCCCCTTTTTTTCCAAAAGAAAACCAAGCAATCCCTCCATAATTTGAAACACAAAGTGTTTCTAATACCAAATAGGAAATATAGGAAAACTTTTGCTGCCAGGACCAAAAGCCAGCCCTTGTAAGAGGACAAAACTATCTTTCTTTTGTCTCGATGCAGCAGTGTTAAAAGTATTAGGGGCAGATGTTAGGGACAGGCTGTATTGGAGGTACAGAAGATTTGAAATTGTAAGTGGTAGGGGGTGTACCATTGACCCAAGTAGGGGGTTGAGAATAGAAAGGTGAGCCATGATCCAAGAGAAATGGGAAGGGGATGGGCTATGCCCTTGCACCCATCCTAACTCCATATATGCGTATAATAAAAGAATAAACAGAAAACTTTTTATTCTTTTTTTTTGTTTGAATAATTAAATATTTACTTCTTTTGAAATTTATTTTGATTAATAAAATAAAAAAAGTTTTACTCCTTTTTTTGAACTATGACTTTTTATCACTACCGGACCAAATTAAGTATTGACAATAAGCTTTCCAAATAAATCATAGACTTTATTTTCTAGAGCTTTCTCTTAAAGACCAGATTCATAAATCTCTTTCTAAAATTCTCAAACATTTGAAAGAATATCCAGAACTCATAACTGTTATCCCGTTGTCTTCTTATTCTTTCTCGCAGCAATGATGATTTCTTCAAGGAACCCTTTTTAATGATGTCAAAAGGGGGAAGAAATAAGTTTTGAGCGTATTTGAGTTTTTGGGAGAATTTTTTTAGCATTGAGTTCTACAACTTTACAATTTTTTTAACTTTTGAGTTTTAAGTGTTTTTTTTTTTTTTGTTAAGTATCTATTATTTCTTCTAATATTTTGGTTCATTATAAGAGGTACAGTCTAGGAGATAATGCAAAGGTACACTAAATAAAGGTAAACATGGATAGCATGCCAAAGATGTCATTGGAGAACATTGGATCTATTCAATGTGAAAGAGTAACATGGTTGGAAAACTAAAGTTTGAAGAAGAACATGTATTGTGGCAGCTGGAAAGAAAGAGATTGAAGATGTTTCATGGAGGTATTACCGCTAGAAGTGGCCTTCAAGCAACAGAAGGAGCACAAAGTGCCAATGCATAATACTCTCTTATTATTTAGTGGAATGCAAAGTGCTCTTGCATAATATTCCATATCTTATGATTTTTGTAAGTTTAGTTATGTAGTTTTTTGTTTTAAACTAGGAAGTATCTTCAGCTGATTGCAATTCTGATCAGATAATAGAAAAAACGTCTCTTAGATGAATATGCCTCATGGATTGTAAGGGTCCACTTTTTTTTTTTTATCTTGTTCGTATGTGTTGGGGAAACCCTTTTTTCCTCATTTTTTATAAAAATTCTTATTGTTGATAAAGGAAAAAGACTTTACATACAAATAAATAAAAGTTTTTGTTTCACTCCTCAAATATTTCTAATGTTCTGTTGTTTTGTTGTATGATATAGAATCCTATTACAATGTGCTTAATCTTGTTGATGTTTGGTTTTTAAACTTGTCTTTTTTTTTTTTAATCTTCAAAAAATGGGAGATTGTTAGACCATTAGACGATCTAGTACCCATTAGATGATCTAGTCATGTTAGACACTCTAAGACCCCATTAAATATTCTTATAAACATAAGTGTCTATACAGTTTTGATGATAATAGACACTCCAAGTAATTATTTGGTATAATAACACTATTTTATGCACAGATATTTTGCAAGTTTAGAGCACTAGACTATCAAAGTTGAGCATTAGACGGTCAAAGCAAACTATTAGGCGGTCAAATTGAAGAATTAGATGGTCAAAGCGAAGCATTAGACAATGAAAGTGAAGCACTAGACGATCAAATTCAAAGTAAAATGTTAGATGATCTAGTCTGATTCAAAGGGTTAGACAGTCTAGTCTTTCTCTACGTGTTGGACGATCTTTAGGACAACGTAAAACATTGATTCTTTTACAGTTGTTTTTACTATGCTTATTTCCTTGATTAAACATCGTTTATTTCTTAATTTGTATATTCTCTTTCCAAATTAATCAAAGATTGACGAATTAAAAGCTTTTTTAATAGCAACATCCAAAAAATATATGAAACCAAAAGGTTTTCAAAATTGATATGAAAAATATTCTCTTTCATAATAGTGAATTATATTTACTTAACTACTTTCAAAATGATAGATTATAATCAAAGATACTCAACGTTCCAATTTTCTATTGATATAAAAACTATTTGAAACCTAACATTCATGAAGCTCCTATATAAAGAAAAAAAAAATATTTTGAATTTGTGATTCTAATTTATTTGTTTTTAATTCAATATATTACGTTTGCATTTGAATTGCTTATTTTAGCATATTAAAACAAGAAAGTGCAGAACGAAGGTCAAATTCAAAGTACAAAAGTGATAAAGATTCGTGACCTAGTGCATCATGTTTTACTGTTTTGAGCTTCCAAATGGTCATATTCTTTCAAAGCTATAAATACATCATCATGATGAAGCTGGAAATATACAAAAGCAAAAATCAAAACAAATTTAAAGAGATTTACATTGTGTTCAGAAAAATAGTAAAACAAAGTACATCCTATTTGTTGTTTTAAAGCATTTAATAGTTGGGTTTTTGTGCAAAACATTTTGCAATCCTTCACAACTTTGAAGTGAACCCTTATGAGCTTTAGTTGTGCTCTCTTTTGAGAGTTTCTTTCATTTCTTGAGTAGTTTTGATCTCAACAGGAGATTAAGACCGGTATAACTTATAAGGTTTATGTACTCGTTGTAAACGTTTTATTGTATAGTGGAATGTCTTGAGCATCTTGCTGGAGAGCAAAATGGACATAGCCCAAAAGTTGGGGTGAACTAGTATAACAATTTTGTTTTTTGTGCTTCTAACTTTTGCACTAGTCAGTCTACTATTTGTTCTATTCTTTATAACGAATTGAGTTCAAGCTCCATTCAACCCCTTCCTTCTCTTCTGGAGTCAGTCATTCCTACATCACCCAAACATAACCTAAACCTAAGAATTACAACTCAACACAAGATTAACTCTTCGTCATCATCAATCCAAGTGGTTAGTGATCGCAACCCATCCAACCACAATCTTGGTCTAAAGCTCAAAGCATAATGGGGCTGAATGAACCTGTTTGGACCTCCAACCAACCTTTGGATCCCAAGATCATCTTTAAGAAGATCAACTCTAGAGGACATAGACCATAGAGCAGAAGACCTTTAGTCCACAGAAAACAATAACTAGAGTTATGACAAGTAGAACACATGAAGATTGGGTTTCAGCTAGCTTCAATAGAGACAAGTCTTATCATTATAGAGCTTAGTTTATACATTTGTATAAAGTATATTAGGATTTCGTAAGCCATGTATTGGGCCAAGTAGTATAGAATAATTAAGTCTTGTATTTGGGCCAACTAGATTAGGATTTTAGGAGTTGTAGGCTTATATTTGGGCCTTGAATATTAGGATTAGAGTAGTCTATCTAGGATTACAATTAGACTTCCTCAAGCCCAATGTAAACCTTGGGTTGCCCAATGACAAGAGAGAGACACATAAAGTGTGTGAGCACCACACAATAGGCATGAGCATGCATGAGGAAAGCATGAGTGTACACGTGTCACTCTCTTGTTCAATTTGCGCCAATTTTACTAAGTTTGAATTCAATTTGAATTCAAACTTCCCTATCCATTTGGATGTCCTACATTAGCATAAATAGGAGTGTTTGATGGATGTCTAACATTAGCATAAATAAGAGTGTTTGGTGGTTGTATTTATTAACATTGAATAAGTATTAAAGTACCTATTTGTTCTTATGTTCTTTCTAGATTAGTCTCTTTTCTAACTCCAACCTAGACTCCTCCTCTCACTAGACTTAATCCTCCTCTTCCACTTTACTTTTCTAAATCAAACTTTCTATTTCTAAGTTTTCACACTTTCATTTAATTTCATCAAAGAAGAAACAACTCAAATTCCAGATGAAGAAAAAATAATTACTCTGTCATTTAAGAATCAAATAAACTTAATCAAACTTGCTTAAATTTTCAATATTAAACAATAAATATAAAAAGAATTTATACAATTTATACATTAGACTAATAATGAAAGGATGAACTTATCAATTAAAATAAATTTTAAAATTTAAATGCTAAAAGAAATTTCTCGTAAAAAAACAATTGGACAATGCTAGTGTTTTTACCACGTAAATTGAAATTCAAATTTTTTTTCTATTTTTGATTTTTAAATAAATTATATAAAGATTACAAACTGGACTACGATTAGAAATTTATAAATATAAAATAATGAAAAAAAAGTACAAAACTTAAATCATATTTAAGGAAATAGATTAAAAGATATGAAAATTATAATTTTAAAAGATGGTAAATAAAAAACTTCTTTTTCTTTAAAAAAAAAAAATCAAAGTGCAGATGTGATAGTCACGCACACTTAATAATAAATGCAATACAGTCAATTTAGGACAGAATGGTCTCAGACACCGGTAAAAGCCTGTGAAAGAAAGGATCAACTTGAACAAAGAATAGATAAAAATGGAAAGGACAAAACAGTAGCCAGTTTTCAGAAACTCCCGCGTTTTCAGCTTCAATAATATCTGATTCGGTCGGCTTAGCTGTCATTTTGATCCATTTATGCACTGTGGTCAGAAGACGTCCCTATCTTTCTAACAATTATTGTTTTTATTTTCAAATTAATTATTATTTCTAAATTTTTGTCTTCTTTTTATTCTTCAAATTTCAAAACACTTAGCTATGTTACATGCTGACGTGACCTTCTTTTAGTTGAAAATAATAACCTGCTATCATCTATTTTTAAGGAGATATTTTTTATATTTAATATTTCATCATATTTAGTAGTTTTGTTTTGATTTAAAAAACTAAATTTACATATATTAAAGAAATTGAATTAATTATACTAAATATAATAAATCTTATATTTTTTAAAATATATGTATAATTAATTTTCTAAAATGTCAAATATCAATTAAATTCTAAAATATTATTAAATAAATAATAATAAGAATTAAAATTTAACTATCTTTGAAAATAAGAAAAATATGTTTTTTTATAAAGTGAGAACTATCATTTGAATCTTTTCTCTAATCATTTTTTTTTCTTCTTTTTCTCTCGTGTTAGATAGGATTTGGTTATGGTCTATTATTTTTCTTTGGAAAACTAATTTGTTTTAATAACCTTTGTTGATTAATTAAATAATGTATTTTAGTTTTTTTTTCAAAAAAAATTATTTTAGTAAAATGATTCAGTTTTGATTTTGAAGAATTAAAAATAAATAAGTCCAGTTGGTTTTTGCCGATAGGATTAATTCCATTAATATTATAATTATGTTTTGTTCTACTAAAATATGTAGTGTAAAATAAATAAAGAAAAGTAAAGTAATATATTAAAGTTCAATATATTAATTATATTATATTACCAATTAAAATAAATGAGAATATTAATGCTGATTAATTTATAAATTTAATTAATCTTTTAAGTTGTTCATAAATTTCAATATTTTTATTTATTAAAAATTTTTATTATATTGAGTGATTAAAATCTTTATACCTTTTAATTAACTTTTGTGATGAATGGGACATAAGACCATTTGATTTTATAATTTTAGACAGAAATCAACAAATTTAATAACAAAAATAAAATTATATAACTTAATTATCTTTATAAATTAAATATTAAAATAAAAAGGAAATCAGGTTGTTATATCACCTTAATTTATTATAAAAACTCAATTGAATACAAATTTTGTAGACACGTGATAAAATGAAATATTTTAAGAATTTAATTAAAAAAAATTAAATTTATAAAAAAAATAAAATATGATTAACTTATTTTTTATTTTTTTATGTGGAGACACGTGCAAAGTAATGGTTGTATTATTCTAACTAATGACAAAATAATCTAACAATAAAAATTCAATTAAAAAGTAATATATATATATATATATATATATATATATATATATTAAGTGTTTAATAGAACGAAAATTTAATCAATATAAATTCAAAAGAAAAAGACACTTAAATTTGTGAAGAACTGATAATTTAATTAAATTTAATCTAAATTATAGATATTTATATTAATTAATTAAACAAGTTTAAAATCTAAATTTTGACAGTGTCACATAATATATGAAATAATCTATATTTTTAATAAGTATTGGATATTTTATCATTTTAAATAAAGTTTATTTATTAATAAATATTAATGTATATGATTGAAGTTTTAATTTAAGCATGATAATATATTTTATTAAAATTTTTATTTTTAATGTTAAGGATTTAAAAAATCATTTTGTAGTTGCTTTTAATATCATAAAATTATAATATTATATTTTGTAATATTATTTTATATATTTTTAATTTTTGAAATAATATTATCATATCAGTTGGATGTAATTAAAAGTTTGAATATTAGATACAGTAGTGAGTGATTCAGTTCTAAAGTCAGAGTTTTCTTTGACAGAAATTTCATTCAACTTTTTAGAATATAGGATCAAGTTGCATAGTGGTGGTCCCTCCTTGCATTATATTTTCTTAATTCTCATCATTTTCACTCTTCCCGCCAATTTTGACTCTTTTTTTTTCTTTTCTTAACAACTTACTTTACCATTAGCTTTATTTTGTCCATTTTATTTATTCTATGTTTTGCTCTCAACTCAATTAAAATGGTTAGAATAAAAAGAATTTTGAGTTCATGTAATTTTTTCATAAAACTCAACTTAAATTAATTACGTCATAAACGGTTTTAGTTGGATTTCATCAATTGTGTGTTTATAATTTTTTTAAAAATAAGTTAAAGAATAAAAAAAATAGACAATATTAATGGGTATTCATCAAAATATATGTTATGAGAAAAACTATATAAAAATGTGTGGTTTAAAAAGAAAATTGCAGGTTGACTAATTATATTTTGTTTAATATCTATAGGTGTGTAATTTGAAATATCGAACATCTTAAATTTATTGTATACTTTTATTTAAATTTTATTCTTATTTATGAGTATATTTAGACTAGAAAAGAATTTTTTTATTACTTAACATGGTAATTCTCATTATTATTACAAAATTAATTTTTTAGTCTATTCTTAAAATTATGTATCTAAACAATGTGTGTCAAATTAACTTTCGGTATATGGTTTAAAATTAATAATTAAAAGTTTTGACTTACAAAATTGAAACTCGTCTCGTCAATTTTAACATGTTTAAGACTAATATTTTACTGAAATATTGAATTTTTTTTTGTTTAAATATTATTCAAATCATAGACCTCAGATAATTAGAAAAACAATTTAGTATATCTAATTTTTTAATACTTAAATAACAGAGTTCTATATAAACTCGAGGTAAGTAGAGAGAAACAATCTTAAAAAGAGAATGATAAAAGTAAATTTTGTTAATATTCTATTAACGAAATTCTATAATTTTGAAGTAGGACGATAAAATAAACATTTTGACAGTAATTATATAGCATTTGATCGTGTATGGCATTTACGTTGTTATCATTTAAAAAACTAAAATAAAAATTAGCACAATTTGCTCCATGAAATTTACAATTTTATAGGTCTATTTGTACCCATTTAAGATAACTTGTTCTTTTAGTAACCCAAAAAAGTTAAATTGTGAAGGAGTGAGTAATAAAACGAAAGTGTTAATATTAATATTTTTTATTTGAATTTTTAATTTATATTATATATAAAAGTAATTTCATTAAAATTTAAATGTCATGTATATCAATGGTTTGGGATCATTGTTTTTAAAATAATATCTCCTGATTAAATTCTTATATATTTAGTCTAAATCTTTTAGAATGTAAACTGAAACTAATTGAATTGGTTTGAATGAAATCAAACTTGTAAATTATTGATTACATGATCTTTCCTAATTCAACATCCAATTTCGCACAGTAAATATGTGAAATACTTAAGAGGTTATTCACTTCCATTTGTTTATATAAATATTTTAAGAGAATGTATAACAATTATTCACTTCCATTTGTTTATATTTATAATAAAATAAATATAACAATTTATGTTTTAAGAAAATAAGTATATTTAAAATTAACTTTAAAAGAGTTAATATTAAAAATAATTTAGATCACCTTGCCACTGTACAATCAAATAATCTAAGAAATCATAACCGATTACATGTTCGAAAATTTGAAGCTAACATATAATTAAATATGAGATTAACTTCTAATTAAGTTTTATGTAAAACATATATACATAATTTGTAAATAGACATGTATAAATATTCATCTCTGACTTCTTAACACAAAGACAATATCCATCTCAACATTATTTTTTAGTATAGGCATGCTAAGACTTGAAAGACTTACCATGAACAATCACTCGTACTTAAAAAATTAATTAATTACATGGGAGTCCTCCTAATGGTTACTCAAGCTAAGGACAAAGTGATTTTGGTACTATTCTCGGAATGTTAGTTCAACGTGCCAATCATAAATTGAACTCACACCACCAGCTCCAACTCCAACTGATGACTTGTCAACATCTTTCAACAACCACCTACTTGAAGAAGTCGACATACTAGAGAAAAAAGACATCAATAACATGGTAACATAAATAATTCTTTGCACCTATAGTCAATACTTGAATCTCTAATAAAAATAGAATCTCGATACAATGATCCATCATTATTTATAATGGGTGAAAATTATTATTTATAGTGGGTTAAAGGCGCCCAAGTAACATAACCATTTCTAATTGTTAAATAGATTTAAATCCAACAATCCACATCACACCAGGCACAAATTCCCAAAAATAAAAAAACTTCAAACCTTCTCGAACCTATAATAAGAATGTTTAGGCTCTTTGGAATGTACTCCTTGAGCCTAAAGGGCTAAGGAGAAACAACTAACAAGTATATATAGATCGAACAATAGAAAAAACCATTTTGACCAAGGAAACCCAAGAGGAGTGAAATTTTCTTACAAAATTCTTAAAGCTCTCAAACCAAAAGCTTTTCAAAATTTGAGGCTAATATACAATCAATATCACTTTGGTCCTATACAATCAAAATGACTTAGAAAACATTATGGATGACATTTTATAAACTTGAAGCAACACATAATCAAGTACAATATTAACTTCTAATCAAATATTATGTTAACTCTCAATCAAGTGTATTTACCACTGTGTCAATACGAGATTAAGGATGTTGTTCATACTAATTCAGACCCATCCATGTGAAGGCTCACTACAATCCTATAAATAGGTTGACATGGGATAAATAAGAAGCAAATTTAATAGTATTTATTACTCAAAAATTTATCAACTAACTTAAGCATTAGAATACTTTCACAAATATATCTTCCTCTAGCACTTAAGATACCTATTGGTGACTCTTTGAATAAGAACATCTAAAAAAACACGCAAAAGAACAACAAATATAAAAGAAAACTTACTCAGCTCAGGTAAGAACAATGAATATTAGGGATTATTTAAAAAAAAGTAAATATTGAAATTCTAAGTTAGGTTTAATATATAAATTATAAATTTTAATTATTTAATAATTCATTTACAAATTTTATCTTTTTTCTATATATTTTTCTTTATTTTTTTCTCAAATTTTGGAACTATTTCTCATTTTTTTTAATTAGATAATGTAATTGAGAAGATATCTAAGATATAGGTTGATTGTGTTTCTTAGTAAGTTTTATTTCTCTCATATTTTTAAATCTTTCCTTTTTTTTCTTTTTCATAGTGGTGACTTGTTTAATGATTAGATGTGTCAAATTTCACATGAGCGGTTCAGTTATCTAATAAATGCAGATTTTGTGCATAATCCAGTAGATCTTTAACCGACCAACATATACCGTATTAAAAAGAAAGACTTTCTCTAGAAATTTATTTAATGGATTAAAGATTCATTTAATAAAATTACTTAACGGATTAAAGATTCATTCAAATAAAAAAATTATTATGAAAAATCACTTAACGGATTAAAAAGATTGTTTTAATTTGAGTATGAAAAATTAGTCCTCACTTGCCAAATTTCACTAAGTGGATTGCTAAGAAAATTAATATTTTATTATTTTTTATATTGTTTAAATGAATTCAATATTTATAACTCTTATTTGATTAAATGAATATAAAGATATATTTTGAATATTTTATTAATGCTTGTAATTAGATATTTAGTTTTTACTTTTTAAAATAAAATGTATTAGATTGGTTTAAGTGAAAATCACCTCTGTGATAATTAACCTAACTAGATTATAGTATATATTGAGTAGTGGATTAATTAATAAAATGAGATATTTAAGTTTCATTCACTTTCAAATCATTTAGGTGAGAATATTAATTGTTAGAAGTCCATGGATGTTTCTACATTAATTCTGGTTGAATACATGCAAGAAACTATCTTGACTTCTTGTGAATTATCCTATGAATGAATATGTACAAAATTTAATAGTTCAAATTCTGTAAATATTTATGAAACTTGTGTGAAGCTGGAAATATTATGGATTGTGTGCTTGTGTTTAATAATTATCCACGATAACAAAATTGATTAGAAGTTTGTTACAGTAGTATATCTAATTTTGATTTTGTATGTGTTATAACTTTAAGATCCTTATTAATACAAATACCACCCTAGGTAGTGGATTTTCTCATAAACAACAATAGGAATAATAAGATTTTTTTATTTAATTATATTATTTTAAAATATTCTCATTACATATGTGTGTTTAATTCATGTTTGATTAGTAACGCCTATTTGTTTAAAATAATATAACTATTTACTTGTTATATATTTAACTATCCATTAACGATATATATATATATATATATAACTTACTTTTAAAATTAATTTAAATTTTAGTATGATAAAGTATAATAATTTTAAAGCATAGATACAATTATATAAATATCTTTAAAAATATACCAATTTTACATCAAAATTAATTTTTTTCACTAAAACTTTACTTCTCTCAATATTAATTCTATTGTCAAAACTAATTATCCTCAAATCACGTTTATGAAAGTTTTCAATAGCTTAAGTTGGTTATTTAGTTTCAGCATGTTTAGAATAAAAGTTTGACTGTTTTTAAAATGTAAATAATAGTATAGTATGACAATTAAATTTAACTTTTTAAAGGTAGAATGTATACTTTAAAAAATAACATGTGTACTATAATTGTTAATTAAAAAATAAAATTTAAGATTTTAATAGTTTTATGATTTTCGTGTATACGTTTATATTTATATATTATACAAAAGTGATGACTTTTCTTGATTAATTGTCAGTTATTATTTGGTGCTACTAAATTATTCAAAAGAATTTCATCTCTATTTATCACTTTAGAATAAATAAACCTCCCAACCATGTTTATCACTTTAGAATAAATAAATCTTTAGTAAAGTATTTATATGGGTCATGTATCAAATGTATATACAAACACAAGACGAGAACGAATTATAGGATTTGCCAACATTCAAGACAAACAAATACAAAAATAGTATTTCAACAAGAGAAAGCTTTCTAAAAGAAATAGAACAGAAAAAAATAGAGAACCTTTTTTATTATATATTATTCTATTCAAATAAAAAATATTCATTTTTTATTAGAAATATTTAGGTATTTCAAATTTAAAAGTTTATTTCAAAAATTATATTTTATATTAATTGAAATCAAACTGAATATAATTCATATAAAAAATCGAATATTAGCTATAGTATATACAAGTTTCTTTGGAAAATAAGAAAAAAAAGGTTAAACTTTTATAATAATGTATTTGTCGGGAAAAGTAAAGTTTATATTATTGAAACACGTCTTTTAAATTTAGCGTATTTAAATACATGTAAAAAATATTATTAGATTAACTTTTTTGTTATTTATTACAATCATATATCTATTTTTTTTTAAATAATAAGTACGTTGATTTTTCTATGAAGTATTAATTAACCAAGTTTTTTTTTTTTGCAAAGTAGTTCCTGAACTCTCATATTTGATTTATGCATGTTAAAAGAAAAATTTGTTATAGCGTTTCTCATCAAAATTCACTTTTTAGGAAAAAAAGAAAGTAAAAATATAAATTTTGATATTTTCAATTAAATTTATATTATAAAATTTTTTCTGTTAAGTATTTAAAACTTTTATATTTTTAATTAAATTCTTGTTGATTGATTTACTAGAGTGTTACTTTGTATCACTATTGATTATATATGTATCCAATAAAAAAAAAATAAAAAATAATAAAGTTTTAACTTCTTTATGAATTTGAGTATTCTTAATTGAGTCTACATTAAGAATGTTTTTTCTAGTCCATTTTTAAATTTTGACAATTTATGATTCAAAGTATTGTCCTAGTTAAATATGCACAATTGACACGCCATACTTTTTCTAATCCCAATGTCAATCTAATAATTCTTCCACGTAGTTATAAATGTTTTTGAACATGACGAGTACACGAATATATATGTTGTATCATGTAAAAATATTTCAAACTTCAATATCTATTTCAAACTAGTTTAGTTACATTGCTTCATGTAAATTAGCTTAAACCACTAAATAAATTATGGACTTCACATCATTTATACTTAAGACTGTCTATTATTGTCATTATATATTATCCCACTTAAACCATGTTGGCTTAAAGGCTTCAAAGGTATTTATGTATGCTTGTGTGGTTCAATTACTGTCCATTGGGTTACCTTTCCTTGTCTCATCAAACATGACAATCAATAGGTGTAAATTCATACCATTCATCAATTTTGTGAACTAACAGATGCCAAAGCTAAAATTTGGTAACTTTCAGCCTATGTAATGATAATAACAAGTTATTACACTAAAACAACATACTAAAAGTTCACTAAGACAATTAGAATGTTTTGAAATTATAATATTACAACAAAAGTTTATAATTAGGTGAACATCTCAGTACACAATTAATTGCTTCAATAATCTTTCTATATATGATATCCTTCAAGTTTTTCCCTGGTCTATAATCATTCTCTCGGGAACTTGGTAGAAGTATTAATTGATGTTTTCTTTCCATTAACATCCAATCCACTTCATCCACTAGTGGTTGATCATCATCCACCACTGCAAAATAATTGTGAAAAATGCAATATGTTAAAACTATATTCCTCATTATCTCAAAATAATAATGGGCTCGAGTCCAATTAGCTATGATAAAAAATCGTTTTTCAACATACCATACATTTTCTTAAGCGAAGAATAACAATGGTTAAATAATTTTCATGAATTTTGTAGACCTCTGTCAAAATACTCTTCAAATTGGTCTTTAACACATTAATACATGATAACGTTTATTTTTATTATATTTTTTTGTTATTCTCATAATAAAATCGTCTCTTTCTAAGCTCGGAATATATTAAATCTCATGTTTTTATCCTTTTTATAATAATTTGTTTCTTATTATAAATAATTAGTCACTTGAGGTTTTAATAAAATTTTATTCTGAATCCTATTAATTTTGTCAAATAATTGAATAGAAAGCTTTGGAAAAAGAAAAGTAAGATTGAAGCCTATAAAGGAGGAGATAAAAGATAAAATATCTCGCAGATGAATTGCATCAGACGCCACTTTAGCTGGGCCAAGCACCGACATCACTGACTTAGCACTTTTGTGTATTTCAAAAGGTCTGTGCATTAGGGCTAGGTACTCTAGAGGCATTCCACTCTATCTGGACTCTGTTAGAAAAAATGTAGTTTTGGGATGACAATTAGGGTTTTGAGGGTTTCCTTTTCTCCTCTTTCTATATTCATCTTCCTCATTGTTTATTATTCTCTCTTGTTGGAGGTTGATGTAATTAATTGAATTCTCATGTTATCAATATTGGGTTTATATATATATATATATATTCTTTCAATGTTAGTATTTTGTTTATGCGCTCATTGTCTATCGTGTTGATTCATAACTTGATCATTGGTTCTTATAGTATTGAGAAATATCATTTGTAATCTAAAATTGAATCAAAATATTGAATGAAAGTTGGTGTCTATGAATAGAGCATGATTTGTTTGTTATCTTAAAACTCTTGTGATGATTGTAAGTTTTATTTATATAATTGATCAAGAAATTAACGGTTAACATATAAGCTTAAGGTCATTCACCTAAGGAATTAGGATTTAGGTATTATTTTGGGTTTATATTGACTTTTTTTAGAAAAAAGATAAATGATTTTATATAAGAGAGTAAGGCTTGATGAAATTTAATCCTAGCAACTGCATCCCATATCCTTTCCATTCTTTTTTCATATTCAAAGTGCTCGTAAAAATACAAAAATATATTTTAATTATTTTGCATAATTTTATTTTCTTGTTTATCAATTCAAATATTGGAATTAAATTGTAACCTAAATTTGTTATCAATTGTAATTATTATCATGTATTGCACAAGTCTCGTGGGAGAAAATGATATATTTATTGATTAGTACATCAACGACTAGTGCACTTGTTATCATAGTGAAAAATGCTAACAATACAATGTAATAATTTATCCTTTTAACATAAATTTAGTATCCCCAAATTTTTTCTTACGAATATTAAAATTATATATTAGAATTTGATAACTATGTCATCAGACATGACTTATACCAAATCCAAATTAATTTGCCTTCAAAGAATAGTTAGTATATCTTCAATAAGAACATCAATCAATGTTTTTGAATCAAATATTTTTCATTCCCACCTAACTAGGACATGTGTAAATTTCATGTTGAAATCATAACTCACAAAAATATTTTGAATTGGATAGTCTTTTCTTCAATAAAAGTGAGGGACATATGATCTCAACACCTTAACTCATAATGAGAAAAACCTCTAAATAATCCTATCACAAAGTGATAATAATTTCTCATGATAACTCTAAAAAAAACATATCAATGTCAAGTAACACTTGAGGTTGACATAGTATTCTTGAAATATAAGTAAAATATATTACTGAGAACATGTGATTGAACATGCTTCTTAATGGTTGAGCTAAAAATTCTCTCTCCGTCATAATTATCACATTCAACATATTCTGAAAGTGAAACTAATAGTTTCTCTACATCAATGAAAAAAGAATGACACAATTCATTTTTTAAAAAAAAAATGGTCACTAGTTCTTCAGTTATGGACCTAAACACATCCTTCACCATTTTAATTGTCCTTAACCATTCACATAAGTTAATATATACCTTTGGCTCATGCAAATAATATCATGACATTTTTCCATATGAATGAAGTATGATGTCAAATCATCCCTATGACTTGTCTTTTCATTTTCTAACATTAGTTATCATACTACTCAATATGAATAGGGTGATAACATAACAAGATAAATGTAAGTTTGACTATACTGGTCCTTGTTTCCAAAGTAAAAAAACACATTTATCCCTATCTTCATCCTTATCAAGCGTGAAATTTGTATCTTATCCTCATTGTCATTAGGTAGCAATTCCTTATATAAACAAAAAGTTTTCTTAGAAATATAAGCAAGCCGATATCTATAACACTACCTAAAACTATTTAAATAAATACAAATAAACCAAAAATAAGTTAATTAATATTTTAGTACTTATGTTTTTTCGTTTAAAATACACTAAACTATATACACAAAAATATTAGTTTTTTAAATATATTTCTATTATTACATCCTACTTCAAAATTTTATTTATTTATAAAATCACACTAACATTTAAAACCCTAATTCATCATATTACTTTCTACTTACAGATTAATTTCATCCTTCAAAAAAATTAATTCCTAATTTAAAATATTATACATTATTTAAATTTATTAAAGTCTATTTTAAATTAAAAATCATACATATTAATCCCTACTTTAATCTACTGAGTCTTACTTGAAAAAGTATTAAATTAATAATTTAAATATTAAATTCTTTTTTTATATTTTTATCCCAAATTTCAATTAGTAACAAAAAATTATAAATATAAATCTCTACGTTACTATGTTGTAACTATTTTCAATTATAAAATAATGAAACAAAAATTCACATGTAAATAAAATTCTAAACTCAACTTTCATAATTCAATCCTTATTTGAAAAAATTATACACATCACGACATCAATTTTGTTAGCACCAGTGGATAACTAATTGTATTTGATGAAGCCAACCATGTGTGAAGAAGCTCAAGACCTATGATCATATGTGGAATGCATGAAGATTCATGAAGATTTGAAGCTTGGTCTAGAACTTAGGAATGTGGTTGAGGCAAGTATGATTCAACTTAGCATGATGTGCATTTGTTAATC
>Ga0099825_1003726_pt1 | contig 20230 bp, 7 predicted proteins | sample SiratroredBW_FD_76838 | JGI IMG/M metagenome (GOLD analysis project Ga0099825, IMG submission 76838) | Root nodule microbial communities of legume samples collected from California, USA - Siratro red BW | ecosystem: Host-associated > Plants > Roots > Nodule | place: USA: California | collected... | reverse complement strand
TTTTTTTTTTTTCTCCGCCACTTTTCATCTTCTAATTCAATACAAAGAAAACATAAAAAGAAGTACGAATACTGAAAAGTTAAATTAAAAGAAGCAATCATTTTGCTTGCCGTCTAACTCCTACGTTGGTGCCAAGTTTGGGATAATATTAGTCAAATACTGAAAAGCATTTTTATGAGTTTTCAACAGCAACTTTGATTTGACGTAAAATATAAATAGTTAGATTTAAAATGGTTTGAGGATCAGGAAGAGAATCAGAAAAAGGTAAGGCACACATTCATGACACAATTATCATAAAAAATAGGTCAGCCTAATTAACAAGGGACGGGGAAAAATCAATATTAAAAATTTGCCAAAACATTATACGTAAAAAAATTACGATGGTACAAAATATTTACAAACCTTATAAATAACTAAATTATTTAACACAATGGACTAATAACTTTGCTTGATTGTTTTTAAGTGAAGGAAAAAAGAAGGTACAGAAAATTCATATAAAACTAGAAATATATTTCTATTCATTCATGGAATTTCTACTAACGTTGAGAAAAGTAATTTGTATCTTTGTATGTGGAAGCAAGAAAACAAAACAAAAGTTTGGATAAAGATTAAGTTAAAAAGAGCAGTCAACTTTTGAACTTTTCATTAAAAGAAAAACAATTTACTTGCTTTTGTTGAAACTTTAGACTTAAATTTAAAGGATCCATCGTGTTTAAACCCTTCTCAAATGTTCAAATTATCTCTCCCCTAACATATATTAATTATCAATGATGAGTTCAAAACAATATGTCTCAACCTGCACTCCATTTTCTCACGTATATAATGATGGAATAGAATATATAGAAAAAAACTTTTGCTAACTATCCATGGATGGGATTATTATTAGTTTACTATTATCAAGGTGAGTTTCTTACGGTCTACTTTATTTAAACTACTATTACATTAATTATTTGACTAAAATTTAAAATACTATTACAAATATGATTAAGGTCTTAGTCAGTGCATAATATAAAAAAGTAATTAAAAAAACAAAAGAAGTGTAGTTACTAACCCACCCTCTCATTGGGTACCTCTGCACCAGCTTTTGGATGTTGTGAAAAGATTTCACAGCTACAGTGGGAGAATGGTGTTGTAGTTACACTTTTTAGGTGCATTTGTGTTGAATGCAATGTTGTGAGAAAAGTCCAACTATGATAAAAATTAGGTCAAGTCCAGCTACCTTCTTTTGTCTCCACATACTTTTGCTCTCTCCCATATGCCTAAGGAGTGTGATTGCAGCCAAAGCACTAAAAAATAAACTCAAACCAATTCAAAGGTTATTGAATGATAATAAAAAGCATTGATTGGGGTTGGCATTTGCCTTATGACATAGGTTAACCTTAGAGGGGCAAAATGCTCCTTCTACCACTCATCTATCAAGATTAAGGTTACTTCCCACTTTTGAAAGAGACTCCATTCCTTTTATTTATTAATTTAGTAAACTGTGAAAAATATTCCTTTTATATATTAGTTTATTCAATTATTTGAATTAATTTATAAATTACTATTATTGTATTTTTCAAGCAATATAATCAATTTAACCTTATAAATTATTTCTATTTTGCAAGTCATGGAGATGATGGATTAAACTGAAAATGTCATCTCATATTACAAAACAAGTGACGATGAAATCCACTTTGTTATCCCTGGTTAATTTTTCTAACAAAAACTGAATAATAAAGAATAATTCACGTTAACTTTTATATATGGTTTAAAATTAAAAATTTTCCGAGTTTAACTCTTAGACGAAACAGTTATTTGTTAGAACATTGACATAAGAAATAACAATTTCTAGCTTTTAACCCAGTGGTCTACTTTAGTAATGTAATTTTAAATATGAAATCATAAATAATGAGAAATAAAGAATTAAATTTAATGCATTCAAGATCTTCCACGTAATAAATATTTTCTGAAAATATTATATTTGAAAAGATTTTAGTATTTCAAAGAATTAGTTTTTTATCTTTAATAAAGGTGTTTATTTATGGAACAATAATACATTAACTGCAATTACAAATATAAGCATAGACAAGTGCTTAAGTGGGGAAACAAAGCCAATTGCAATAATCTCAAATATCCAATTAGAACTATATAAATATCTATATTACTAGTTATTATGTATTTATTGAATTATGTTGGAATGTGAGTGTGTTGAGTTCTTGGTAACATTGATGTGGAAGCAGTACTAGAAACAAAGCTGTCAGTCTGCTGAAGGGTCTTCCATTGTAGTTGTCCTGTTTCTAAATAAAATAGCAAGTTGATGATAAGCACTTTTTCAGTAAAATATTGATAACAAAAAGTTTATAGTACTTTTTGGTTTTCAGTGATAACCAGCATGCAATGCATGCTCATGCTCTTCTTTTCTTTCTTTCTTGCTAGTTAGCACAGAGACAAGCATGCATGCTTGTAAGAAAAAGTATCCACAACACACCCAAAATCACTTCCTATTCACAAAAGTAAGTTAAAGAAACCGATTCATTTTTATCAAACACTTTTGATTTTTGATTGGATTGGACGATGTCCATGGTACGTTGCCTCAAAGTACTCTTAGACCTAATTCACTGAATTCAATGCTAGATCCATCTGTGTCCGGAACAACATAAATTAAACTAACAAAATGTTTTCTTCTTTCTTTAATTTTACTAATAATTATAAAAATCACACATTCAGTTTGCTTGTTTAAATTTTAATTCGACCATTATTTCGAAAGAGTGAAATAAAAAAATGCTCTCAATTTGGTCCACTAAAAGAAATTTACCTGTTTATTTTTCTAATTTTTTTACCACCCATTAATTACTTTAAATATTGTGTTACCAAACTCTTAGATATAACTTTCAATTACTGAATGAACCTCTCACAGGAAAAATATAGGGTAAAATAAATGAAGAAGTTATTTTGGTAACTAATTAAATATTAGAAAATCTTATCGTAGTAACAAGATCTATATATGACTAATATAATAATCCATCTAAATTCTTAAATGACAATAATGGGGTATTCTTAATTTTTTGAAATATTAACATGATAGGAAGAATAAAGTAAGTTACTTTAATTAAGAATTTCCCTAAAATATGTGATGTCCATCAAATTAACATGAAGAGTGTGGTCTAGATAAATATCAAAATGATACAGTGTTCTTTCATGTGTCAAATTGACATGGTGCAGAACCTTCACTCTCCATCCACTAGGGTAGTGAAATTAGGATCTGATTCAATGTCAAAGAAATAGTATTTATTAGTTAGTGGGCATTGAGATACCATCACTACAACTCAGTTGATAGCTAGAAGTAGAATAAAGCCAAAAAAAGTATTAAGATGAAGACATTTTAGTCATGTTTCTTGATGCCAACAACACAATCACCAACTATTCACGTGAAATTGCCTTAGCCTCTGCCTCATACATCTCATAAATACACCCTCCTTATCATAGTATTGTCATTGTCAAATTTACCAGTTGTTTCTTTCCTTAGCTTTTAGTTTCAAGCTAACATCAATACAAAGATTATCCAAATAGTGTCTACAAACACGGATTACTTATAATTATGTAAAACATGCATTGCTAACTGTTTGTAACAAGTACAAGTTTTTTAATCTGTTCTACAAAATTCAAGTTCCTAACATTCTTGTTCTTGATTCAGATTGCAACTTGCTTTTGTTTTTATCCAGCCACCATTCCCACAAAACAATGTGGTATGCAAATGAGATAGGACCTTGTCCATAACGTAGTTTTACATATAGGCCTAGTCCAATTGAAGAAACAAACAATACCCATTTTGAATTATATGTTCACTTTGGACCCAAGTCTTTTCTTGATTTGGTCCAACCCAACCAGGACAAGGCTATAATTATGTTGTTTGTTACAGTCACATGTTGCTTTAGACTAGTGGGATGCAATCTTACAAATTTCTTGTCCTCAGAAAAAAAATAAAAAATTAATATGTTGGATATTGTTATTTTATAGGAACTTATTAGATAGTTGAAAAATGCTCTATTTTACATATTTTGGTTGAAATCATATGTCTGGTGTTACTGTTCGTTTCAATTTCCCTGTTGTTCTTATATTTTGTATTTTGTTTTCCCTAACAAATACAACCACTATAGATCTAACACGTTATTGATATTTTTTATTTTCGTACTCTTAGCCATCCATAAAAAATTGTATGGTTTCACAATCAAAAGTTTGTTGATATAAAAAAAGTCAACACAGGTGATCAAAATTATAAACCTTCATTATTTTAGAGAAAATTGATCAACTTTACTACTTAAGAGATAGCAAAGGTATCATTAGTAATGCAATCAATTAGGGTGGCTATATACAATATTTTATATTTTTCTATAATATCATATTAAAAATTGAAATAATTTTATTACTTTAAGCAACTCAAATATCATTTTTATCCGATCTACTCTCAAAAGTTGCTTGCATGATACACCCTACATTTTTCAAATAAAAAATACTTCATGTACAAGCAAAACCCAAAAACTTTGAAAGCACCCATAGCTTCCTTAAGTAACTACTTATTTTTATAGTTGCTCTCTAATGACGTAGGAGTTACTAGATGAATTGTTAATTTTGAATAACAGAACAACCCCTTGAAGCTACCCTGAGTAAAAACTCTGAGACGTAAAAAAGGTATCTTTTACCTTATATAGTGAATATGTTTTTGATTTTTATTGGGGTTGGTGGGTATTGTGGATATTTGAAGTTGGGCCGTCTTTTATTCACTGTCATTGTTAGTGGAATGGGCCTCCCGCTAAATTGTCCTCCAACATCTCTTTTTGGGGAATTTCTTTCTGCACCCATCAATTTTTCAAAATTCCAGTTCTATCCTTGTCTGTTTTGTCGGGTTTCTGAACAAGATTTTCGAAAGATTAAATTTGCATTTCAGAAAGAGCTTTCCGAAAGTTATTTGGGAGGCGTGTGTTATGTTTTGGAATGTGTATTTGGGAAGTTTAATTTCCTATGTAGGAAAGGACTTTTTAGAATTCATTTGGGAGGAGTGTGTGTTGTGTTATGGAATGTGTATTCGGAAGCTTAATTTTCTACTTAAAAAAGGGCTTTCTGGAAGTGATTTGGGAGGGGTGTATTGTGTTCCAAAGCATATATTCCAAAAGCTTAATGTTTCATTTCATAAAGTACTTTTCGGAAGATATTGTTGCATTCCAAAGAAGGGATTTTAGAAGTCAATTTTGTGTTGTGGAATGGCTACTTCATAAGTGTTTTGGAATCTCCTTTCTAGAAACCAAAAAAATGTACCTTAACTGCCTAACAATACCAAATAATATCCTAATCATAATAAAACTTCCTCCAAAATCTAACCCAAATTAACCCTAAATCAAACTCAAATATAATTTCACAGCTTGTTTGCAATAAGACGGATCAAATGAAACGAGGAAGTAACCACCAATGTCAACAACGGTGCAGGAAGTAATTGACGGAACGCAAGAAGCAATTAGCCTCTTTTTTACTTATTTTAATTTTCTTTTCATTGGGTTGAAGGACTGTTATTATAAACAAATTCTACTGTTGTACTTTCTTTTACAGTCTTCTTAAAAGAAAAATGATACGATTATGAAGAGTTAGAATCTTCATTACCATCTTTGAATCTTTTTTATCCTTTTCATTCTTTATTCTTCTTCTCTAAATAATAATACCTTCATTTCTTTTCAAGATTTGTGCACTTAAGAATTATTAATGTAATAAATTTATTATTTTTGGGAGAAGTCCTAAGAAGTATATTTCTTAACACTGAAATAGAAGTTAAAAGTTAATTATAAAAAAAGAAGTGTTATTTTAAGTAAATAAATAGGTATGATGAGAGACTTAGATGTGCACTCTTACCCATAATAATGCACCAAAGTAAATCGGTTGTTACACAACATATTAGAATATTAGTTAAAAAGTGAATAATAATATTTTATTAGAATTTACATTTTGAAAATCGTAGTGGAAGTATATTAATAATATTTTCCAATAAAAAAATTAAATTTTAATTTTTTAATCAATGCCCTCACAACTCGTATAACATTTATTAACATTTAACAATTTTATAATTTGATGGATTTTGTTATGGAAATTCACAATCTTTCCTTATATATTTACATCTTATTTTTATTATTATTATTCACTAACTTGTTTTGGTGGATTAGACTTTTATTTGGGCTTTAATAGACTATCAAGAATTGGCCCATATAAGATCTGTTAAATATAATTGAGAAAGTTGAACTGAAGAATGCTTCACCTCTTAAAACGTTTGCCATTGAAGTTTCATAGATGCTAACCCCTATATATTTCATATTGTTCCTCATAAATCTGCATTTATTTATGCCATTTCACTTCACCATAGTATAACAGTGCAGCTACCTTAGTTCCTAAGGTAATAAAACTTGTATGTACTAGTCTACGATTTGATGCATTTCTTCTCAATTATTTTAAGAATATTTTGTTTTAAAGAAGATTTTATTTCCTCTTAATATTTTTTGTTTTGTTTTTATGCTTAGTTTGCTACATTACTTTCACTGTAGCATTGAAATAAATGGTGCTGTACTATGTAATACTAGAATAGTCACAATCTAGAGACTATACTACATCTAGAGACTATCCAAAACAAATATAGACTCTATTTTGATTTGATTCAATTATAATATATACTTTTACACAATCGTTTCTTGACTACAAATCTTAAAAAAGTGGAATTCAATGGATGAAATTTACTCTGTTGTAAAATAAAGAGCCAGAGTTTAAATAATCACTAGAATAGCTTTTCACAATTAGAACTCGATAGTGCCTTCAATATATTACTTTCGAAATAGAATACTAATTATAAGTTAAGTTTAATTATTAAGGAAGTCTAACTAACAGGTGCATGCATTAACATGTGTTAATTTCTACATAAAAAATAAATTAAGTTTACTTGTCTTTGTTCTTTCAAAATTAGGTTTAATATTGAATTCATAGAGAGATATGAGATGAAGTGGGAAATACATAAAGTAAGAGAGAGAGAGAGAGAGGAATAAATAAGATGCATTAAATCTAACTCTGACGTTAAACCGCACGCTTCGCCGGAACACAGCGATCAGAAAAGCACGTGAGGCTTCGTCCACGCATCATTATCACAATCACAATATTAACAAATGATTATAATAATTCCTTCCACACACTATTTTCAAAACAAGCGTCCAACTAACTTAGATCCACACATAACAAGCACAAATTTCTTAATTACGCCATTTCTTGTTCGCATCCCAAAAGCCACTGTTCCTCTAAATCCTTCATCATTATAAATTTACGTAAAAGGAAAACACAATCAAACAAACAAACCAAATAGTGGGTTGGTTTGGTTGCTCGGTCAAACCAAAGGTACTCACACAACCATTCACACCTAAAAGAAAAAAAATGTAATTAATTAATTATTAGGACTAATGAATAAAGTTAAGGTGGATGTTTGTATTATCCTATGGCCGACATAACTTGTTTTGAGACAAAACATATGGGGAACATAGATTGCGACTTAACTCACTCAAAAGAAAGAAAAAAAAAAGCATTACAGAAAGAAAACAGAAAAAAGAGGTCCCTACGCTCAAATTTAACGACAAAAAGAAAAAGTTAGGAGCTTTTTGCAGTTTTACATTTGACTATCATTATTCATTTTGTTCCATTTCAAAATGTAGCCTTTTCAAATCGCATGTGCCTGTCAACTTCCTTTCAACACATAATTTAATCACCTACCTATGTTCACATAAAGTACCATTACCAACTATTTATCACTTAGTTTATTTGGTGCCAATAGTCCATGCTCACCCACGTTTTTCTCACTCTACAACTACATTCATAAATTGAAGAAACTTGTTGTGTTATAACTACTAATTAATATATACCCTTCTCTTAACTTAGTTAAATGCATTTTTATCTTAATACGAGGATTTGTGTTTGGAAATAAATTTAAACATGGAGCCTCCTTTGGAGGATGTGAAAGACCATTCACACAATCTATCCATGCTCATGTTTAATGGTGATTATTACTTTCTTTTTTTTCTTTATTTATATGGTGGGTCTGGTTTTTCCTTGGACTTGAACGATTTAAAAATTTGTAGCTAATAAGGATTTGAGCAAACAAGGGTTAGATTAGGTGAAGATGTGGAAGAGCTTAATTATTGTGGCCAACAACGCCAACAAATATCTGGGACTTTCTTTCATACTTACATAGATCCTAGCCACTAAACGTAGGTAAGTTCCAATAATGCAAGTTGGAAGTAACTTTTTTTAGAAGGAATATATGTAATATAATGACTAATCAGGGACCGTGTAAGATTGGTGAACGCAAACAATTACAATCACACATAATTGCATATATAGCACGAACTAATGGACAAAAATTTCCACGAAAAATGATCATACTAATAAGGCTAGCTGGAGACAATTAACTATAGGATAGAACTTAGAGTTCACTAAGCTTTTAATTACTTTTCTTAATTAATGCATGCAACTCTGCTCAGCATATAGTGAAACAGCACATGAAAGATGGAGTGTAGTAAACACACCACAAATTTTATGAGCACTAAATACACCTCTCTCTCTCTCTCTCTCTATGTACTTTTCCTTCTTAGATTTTCTTTAAAAAAATAAGAACAATAAAATGAATTATGCCCAGCTTAATAAATTTAAAACAAATACACAGAAATTGTGTCTACTTATCTTACCCTTACTTTTTAATATAATCTTCATGCTAAAATGTAACTATCTTAAAAAGTTTTTATAAACGTGTATTATGAGGTTCCACTTTAACTAATTAGTAAAGTTGTTTTCCCTAAAAAGAAATTAAGTTAAAATTTTATGTTAAGGATATAAATTAGAATTTTAACCGTGTGTTTTTAATATTTTTTAAACCTTTTCTTACTTTGTCTAATTGGTTAGAGCAAATTCTCATCATTTTTATTATTAGAAAAAATCAATGAAACAATAATAAAGTAACGATGAATTTTATTTTATTTAAATTTTAATGAGAATAAATTTTTCTTTTTATTATATATGAGATTTTTACTAGAACATGTGGGATTAAAGTTAAAATTATTAAAAAATGAGATTTAAGTCTAACTCAACTTATAAATGATTGAAAAGTTTTATTTTTAGTTGATATAAAATCTTCAATAAAGTCCCTGACATCGAGACTCTCTAATTTATATGTATAACTAAAGATGAAACCAATGAATGTGAATCTTATATTATAATAGATAAAATTACTCGAATACAAAATCTGAGCACTATGCACTTGAATTTGAGTATTTTAAAGTTGTTATCAAATTGTTATTAGATGTGCTAAATTTGAAGTATTAGTTGAGATTCTTAAAATGTAAATTTTTATGCGTAATCTTTTTAGCAGTTCTCAATATTGTCTACCTGTTTTTAGAAAGTGAAAAAATGGGTTTTTGTTTTTTTATAAATTTCACTCAACGAAATATCTCTGTATAGAAACTTAAGCTTTTGCAAAAATAAAATAAATAAATTGTTTAATATATTAAATTTGCGCTCAACAAATTGATTTTGAAAAAGAGGTATACTTATGGTTAAATTTTGCTCAATAAATTATACTTCGCTAAGTGAATTTCTAAAAAAGTACTTGATATTCATCCTTCTAGTTTAATTTATCATGTTTGAACTTTTATAATTTATGTCAATTCAATAATGTTTGATAATATTATGATTTAAATGATTATGCTATAATGAAATTATATTATAGTAATTTAAATATAATATTTATGAATTAAATACATATATGAAACATATTCATTTTGAAATTACAAATTTGAAATGGTATATGAAATTTTTTAGTGCATATATAAAGTACAATAACTTACATTTCTTTAGACATATTTTAATTGTATTGAGTACTTAGATAACATAGATTTTAAAAATCTCAAATACTGATATAAGAGAAGAGAAGTTGAAAAATAGTTTATTGAGCATTTGAAACAAATAGATTTTGTATATATAAGAGAACTTACTACTAATTGTTTATGGATCATGTCTTATTCTCTAATATGATATATCTAATACAAGTGATTTATGAAACATTAATAAATATTACTTATTAAATATTCTTTTGTTATATCGATCAATGTTGAATTAATTATTAGAACAATTGTATTGTCCATAAATTAATATATTTATACTATAATTTTATTCCTTTTATAGTTTAACATGTTATTTATTATTTATATGACAATTATGTTGTAATTACATTCTATATACATGAAGAAATGTTTATGCAGATTAAAAATTAATATTTTTGTTTTATTATCTTTTGAGATAAATGTATGTGTGTTATGTATATGTTTTCTTTTATTATAATTTTTAGTTATGTAAATCTTACCCTGAGAGTTAATAAGTATACTTTATATGTATAAATTTTTGGTTAATGTGAGAGTGTCACATGTATGCTTATATCAGGTTAGAGATTTATAAATAGGACTTGTATTTTACCAGAAACACTCTTACTGAATATTCTTGTAAATCTCAAGCGTTGCACATCAAAAACTCCTTCTTTGATGAAAAAAAGTATGCCTTTTAAACTCTCATTTTTTATGAAAGTCTTCGTTACTTTGCGGATCATATATATTGCTTTTCTGTTTAGAGCCATGTAATTTTTTACGCAAGATATTTAGCGTTTGTTTACATCAAATTTTATTTCCTTTTTCGTTGTCAATTTTCACTCTTAAAATTCTCACTTCATTTTATTTTTTTTCTATTTTCAAGTATTTGCAGGTTGCTTTCTGGATTTAAAAAACATCCAAATATACATTAATTTCTGGATATTTTTTTGTCAAAAGTAGCATGTAACACTAGTCCTTCCTCTCATATTATTTTACGATATAATTTTATTCGAGACGTTATCAGACAAGAAATATAAACGCTTTTCTTAATAGAAATTTAAACTTCAGTCGGAACTAGTCCATCTTGTTGGTAATGGGATTTAAAGATGTATTAACTACATAGTTTTCTATACTTGTTAACAAAATACTACTTCTTTACAAGAGCTAGAATATAATTGTAAATTCATTTACGTTTTCACAAATTTAGGTGAAACACTAATAAGTGAAAGTACTGCTTGGAAAAATTTCTTAATTTTTAAAATGAAACATATTTTGAGACAAACAAAAATCTGAAAGAGGAGACATAGACAGTGAGAGAGATTATGATAGTTAAAAAAGATGCATGATGATAGCAAAACATTATAGAAGCTGATCACACGTTCTCAGTAATTTATGCATGATTAAAGGTAAATTAATATGGTTTTACTATTTGGTTAGTTTTGTACTTGTGTTTAACCAGGCCAGTGAGGAGAGGAGAATAGCCTCGTGCTCATGCATGGTACCATGAGAGAGAGAAAGAGGGCCAAAATTTTGGAATATTCTTGTCTGTTTTGGTTATAGTTCACGGCAAAAGATAGAAGACATGTTCAGGTGAAGAAGTTGGAATTTAATGTTGGACATGGCATTACTCCCAAGCATACTGTATTGGTGTTTAGGTCCCATTTTCAGTACACTTCCATATAACGTAGTGCTTCAAACAAAAAGATGCAATAGTCAAAGCATTGGTCAAAGATGAGGGCATGGTGGGGAAGGATCTAATAAGCGCCGAAAGGTACAGAGAAAACTCATCATCCATCCTTAGAGCCTTCAAGGGACAAGAAAAGACATTATTTTTTTTTTCTCTTTTTCTCTTTGCTCATCCCTCTTCTTCTATTCTATTCCCTCCTTTTTCTCGTTCCATTTTTCTTTCAATTTTTGAACTTCTGTCTCTAAACTGAAGTCCAGTTGTAACTGGTCTAAAAGGAAGGGACCCATTGCAAAAAGTTCACAACAACACTAACAATATCATGGTTTTTGTTTCTGTCCTATGTTTATCATGATATTTGCTAGTTATACTTTATTTTTTCACTTTTGAATTTCGATTATCCATCTTTTGGTCAAAATTGTGCTCCCTCATAATTAGTGGCCCCGGACTTACCTTTCTAGTGTAAACAGTACACAAGTATATAGGACCAATTATTACGTTCTCCAACGGAGTTTGAGTTTTCATATACATTGCTTATTTCTGGTCTTCGCCCTTTAGGATCGTGAAAATAGAAAGGTTAACTATAACAAAGTAACGTGTCTGTGATTTTATAACAAAAGGAGAGGGAAAAACAAAACCAACTAAAATAGTTGTATTTAATTAATGACAAAATCAGGTTTAGCAACTCAGCTTTAGTCGTACCTCAGTTCCCTTTGAACATAAAACACAACAAAAACATTTTAACATATAATTCATTTCATGTTTGAAGAAATATACGAGGGTTATAAAATATAAGTATCTTATTGCAGTTTCAAACGATGGCTATGTTCTAAAAACATGTTGCGTCAATTTTGTTGGCTAACTGTTATCACACCGCCTACACAACGAAATTCAAGGTGCATCATCTTGGACGATTTTCTTGATCGACAAGGCTCAGTTGACTATATATTTGTTTAGTAAGAATGAAACCCAGATGTTTAAATTGAATAAAAACATACGCAACTATGCACCGTCATATTCTGGAATTCATTTTCTAAAGAACAAATAATATGTATCTGATTATCATTAGGAATCAGTCGCATGAGATGAAGTTTATAATATCTTAGATTTTGATGACTATTTAAAATCAATTTTTAAAGTAAAAAAGATACACCTTTAACCAAAATGAAGTATTGAAGAATATGCACTCCTCCAGAAAAAGGAAAAAAAAATCATTAAATTTTTCTTCCTAGTAAAAAGTAAAAGCAAATGACTGACTATATAAAGTAGAGAGAGAGAGGTGCATGTATGTGAAACAAGTCTAAGCGAATGAGAAAGAATCACGCACTCACCATAAACGCCAGTCTTCATATTCTCCCGAGGCTAACTCAACGAATATAATCTCAGCTTTTTCCGTAGCACACTGGTCGCACCCGATGGACAAAAAACACTAAAGCGGATAAACATGTGTCCCTTAGTCGTTTTGTTCCAAAACTTCGTTAATTTGTTACTTTTTTAATTATTTAGAAACCAGAAAATTAAAGTATTCCATAGATTTGATGCGAATTTACCAAAAATAGTTAAAAAGGCATTATGCTAAAGGTACCGCAATATATGTAGGCATTGAATGCCTTTCGCGTGGAAGGCAAGTTGATACTAACAAACAAAGAAGATGAAAGGGATTACAAAAGGATTTCCTTCCCATTATACTCATGAAATCATGTCAGTATATTAACAGGGACAAAAAGCTAAAGGCGTAAAAGAAAAAAAGAAAAAAAGAAAGAGAAAAATGATAGAAAACACAACAAAGGATCTTTGAGTTAGTACAGTGTCAGCTAGGTATAGCTACGGTTCTCATGAATTATGACTGTCAGTCCAACTCATTCAAATGGTGCATCAGCTAAAGTCCTTGCGTTGCGTTGCATGCTAAAACACCATCACCACTACTTTCCTTCCCCCTTTCATCATTATATGCACAGATTCTCATCCTACCTCGTGCATGAGCTCATTCCATGCCGAATATTGGCGTTTGAAAGAGACTTGGTTTTGCATGGGATTGGAATGTGTGCAGGGTAGGTCCAATCCAGTTGCCGTAACCAGCACTGCTCTCATAACTAGTATTGCTATTTAGAGAAAAGATGGGCGTGGCGAATGGGATTGAACAGCTTAAAGAACCACTGCTTCCATTTCCATGACCATTACCATTACCATGACCACTTTGTTGCTGAACAAAGATGCCTCCTCCACTGAAAAACGCGGCATTGTTGTCACTGCCGGTACTTGAGGGGGCACTTGAGAGGTCCATTTGGAAGGGTGTGGCACCAGCAGTGCCGTTGTCGGAAGATGCAAAAGAAGTTGTAGTAACACTAGTAGTGTTCCTGACCCCACTATTGTCCAGGGCAGTAGGATTATGGTACCCCAAGATGGACCAGTAATCTGAAGGGTCTTGCTTGATAGGGATGGCAAAGCTTAAGGTAGAGCTCGAAGCCTGCTGCTGTGATCCAAAGGTCACGGATGAAGCTGACGATGGATCTCGTTCATCGGATCGGCTTGCCTCGTGGCTTTTGCTCTCAGATGCAGAATCTCCCGAGTTTTTGTTCTTGCTGGATAAGCCCCCGATGGGAAGTGTGCTATTTGCAATGCTCTTCACGTCGTAGCGACTCATGTCGAAGTTTGTCACCGCATTTAACCCCCTGAATTTGATAGCTGCAATGTCATAGGCCTCAGCAGCTTCCTCTTGAGTGCCTAATTTCAAAAGGTTAATTTCTAGTTACTATCAAATCATTAACTAATAAAAAAATTACTGTGTACATGTGTACAAAAAATGAGGAAGTTCTTTCCTTTTCAATAAAAAACATGGGTAGAGGAATGGAAAGCAAGAAACAATACAATAATTGATGTGAATACAAGGAAGATGTTGATGACTCACTGAAAGTGCCAAGGTAGAGGTCTTTGTTTCCGGCAACTCTGCCTATTCTCGCCTGCCATCGGCCATGCTGGTGGTGTCTGAATCAAATTTTTTATTCACATAGAATCAATAGGTATCCGCTAGCGGTCAAAAGGAATGAAAATGAGGCCACAAAACGATAAAACCTAAAAGTACAAGATAGACAAATACCTCGTCACTCCTCTGTATATAGAGGCCCCCCTAGAGAAACCACTGCTCTTCCTGTAACATGGAGGGAGCAAAATAAATTAAGCATGCCCATGAAACTATTTTCATAGCTCAGAGTTTAACAAAAACAAGTAATTTTACCTCCGGAGAGAAGCAACAAACTCTTGCCTGGTCATGTTCTTCATCTCCACCAGCTCCTTCTCATAGTTGGAAATCTGTGAAACGCAGAATAAAATATACAATAATGATGATCATCATCTCGGAAGGTTTGGATAATACTAGAGCTAAGAGATGCAAGATACTACGTAATACAGCTACCATAAAACCAAAAATGAAGCCATGTCTGAAATGAAAGGTATATCCTCCTACTGACCGGAAAGTTGGTGGTGGTGGTTGGACCCCAGTACTTGAGAGCAGCGAGATCGTAAGCTCTAGCTGCCTTGTCTTCTTTGTCATAACCACCTAAAACCCAGAAGGGAGGAAGAAACAAAAAAGTCATTTTTTGACTAAACTGATTAGTATTCTGGAGAAGAATCTGAATCTAAGAAATGAGCAATCAAACTCATGATCATAAATGAACAGGAGATGGAAGAGAATATATGCTTTGTGACGGTAAAACAAAATGATGAGGTCAATGTCTAAACCAAGCCATGTAATGCTGCAAAGTAATAATCATACTCACCCAAATAAACTGAAACCGCATAATGAGCAAAAGATCCCACGAGTCAGCAATCATTCCCCAGGTACAAAAGCCCCGCAAAGAAACAAAACAAAGCACGGTCAGAATCTTTAACACCAGCACCTCCCATTCACTCACATCAGTCATCAAACACAAAATAATATTATTATTTATTATCATTAATGAAAAAAAAGAAAAAACACGCACTGTGCCACTCACTGTTACACTTCGCAAAACCTAGATAGACATGACACTCGTCACACTGTTACTAAACACACAAACTCAGCACTCTAATGCTCCTGCGAGGCTGGCAGATCAATCTGAACCATTGAGAAGGGTTTTCATTGGGATTATAAATGGCGAGCCACATTCTTTTACTCCCATTTATTCCGGTCACATTCAGTGGACCGTTTCACACTCAGTCTCAGATCTCGTGGACCCGGTTCGCGCCCCGGTGCACGTTAGACACAACCCCTCTCTAACAACAATAAATAATACCTAAAACTAGCATGTAATATTTTTACCTTGTCTTCCTTTCCTACTCTGTCCTTCCCTTCTACAACTATTGTCCCATAGGTGAGCTTCATATCTTCCGGTCCATCTGTGTCTGAAAATAAGGAACAAACCAAAACGAATAAATAAACAAAAATAATTATTTAAAAATGAAATAATGACGGCAAAATGAAGGTGGTGGTGATGAAAAAGATACCGGGTGACGCCACGGTAGATGGAAGTTCGTTGGCCGAAGGTGTCGACGGTTTTCTTCGGAGAGGGCTTTTGAGGTTCGGCGGTTGGTTCGGCGGCGAAGCCGCGAGGGAAGCACGCGGCTATTGTCGTCTTCAGCTCCGAATCGTACAGGTTGTTGTCGGTGGAGAACTGCTGAAGTCGTGGCGGTGCACCCGTGGCGGTGGTGTCTGCTGCGGCGGAACCGCCTAGAAAGTCCTCGAACTTGGGGGCAGCGGTGAATATGGAGAGGTTGGTGGCCCCTCCGCCGGCGGCTGCCTCCGGTGGTGCATCAACCGTGTTGCTGCCTGTAAGATATAGAATAATAATATTAACAATAAAATACTTTATTTGTAGTGAGAGAAAATAAGAAAAAAATATATTAAGGAGCAAGGAGAGGGAGAGAGAGAGAAGGGAACCTGTGAGGGTGAGAGATGGATAAGAGGTGAAGGAGTGGAAAAGGGAGAGAGGAGAGGTAGAGTGAGAGGAAGAAGGGTTTGGGAAGTGATTGGAAAGAGAGAAAGCGAGAGAGTTGTTGTTGTTTGGCGGTGATGAAGAAGAGTCCATGCTTTGGCTTGGTTGGAGTGTTGTTGCGTTGTGTAGTCTTCGATGAGCGTGAAAGAGAGATTATGGGGTTTGAACTTCAGTTGGGTTCTTTGGAAACTGCGATCTTATAGAATCTATTTGAGAGAGAGAAGGAGAAAGGTTGAAGAAGAAAGGGGTGGGATTATGACACAGATATAGAGGTGGTCTAAGAGAGAGACTCAACTCAGCTCAGCTGCTTCTTAGGGTTCACCAAAAACGAGGTTCTTTCTCTTAGGATGGCTGTAGATAGATATGCCACACAACAGTGACATTTCTATGCTATATCATTTTATAAATATTAACTTTTTTTTATTACTATTACTCTATAATTTACTCTATTATAATAATAACAAATATGTATAAATATGATCCATGAATGCATAAAATGCCCATGCCCTCCGTGCATGTGTGCATATATCTTTTCCTAACATATCCATAAAATAATCTTCACTCCCGCAACCGACAAATATCTATCCCTGTTCAAAATTGTGTCGATATTCATATGGTACCATCTTATTACAGTAGTAGTATATTATGTAGGTATGATATTTTTGAAGAAAAAACAGCAATATTTTTTTATTTTATCTCCACCGCTATATATGAGTTTGTGCGATTGGTGCATTATATTATGAGTCCCAAGCAACTTGTTAAATCTAATTTGATCCACAGTATTGAGAGGAAATTAAGGAGGAGGGAGAGAAAAAGATTAAAATATAGAATAGGAAGGCAGAGTGGATGCTTTTTACAGGAAGAATGGGCGGTCCCAAGATTGAAAAAGCATTGTTTGGGATAGAGATGGAAATTTTTATGTGAGGCAAATGCTGCTACTACGCAATAAAAGTATGGGTATAAGAGAGATATTTATGGGTGAATTAACTTGGGATTTAGAGCCAGATCATAGTAAACAATGAGCTAATATCAAGATTGATTTCATATAAAATACATGAACCTAAAGAAATTATATATACATGTGTCTAAGATATGATATGATGATGGAGCATTTGGTGTTAGTAATGTTTAGTGTATGATTGTAGGGAAGCAAGACGGAAGAAGAGGGGACACGGTGACCCATCACCCATAACTGGGTGACTCTTGAACCATTTCCATTGCTAAAACAAAGTTGCTTTCTCTCTATTCATTTATTTCTCTATGCACCACTGCAATTTCTCTTACAAAAATCTTAAGCACTAACACAAAATAGGGATCTTTGTGAAATTAAGCCAAATTAATGATCAAACATGGTAGCTTCTGGGAAGATAAAACTCTCTGAATCATGTATGATATTTTTCCACTATTATCCAATCCTATCGTGTTTCTTTGTTTATTTGTTTCTTTATGTAAATTTATAAAGCGCATCAACACAACACAACCCTTTTCTTTTCACTCCTTCAATGTCTCCTCTTCCCGCCCATACTCCTCTCAAACCCTACTACTTTCATTTTTTACCAATCTTTATATCGATTTCACAGTTTTCCTTTTTAGAAGTTTGCTGAAGATAATTTAAAGCACGAAGCTGGAAATTACAAACATTTGAGGATGAAAACTTTTAAGACACAACCCTATAAGTCTAATAAAATTTTAAACTACATTAAATATGGCTTGTAAATAAAGTTTAGGAGAATTGATATCTTCTGAGTTTTTCTCTTAAAAAGAAAGGTTAAACTCAATATTTTATGGAAAAAATGAAATTAAAACTATTTTTAAATGAAAAACATTTAAAAAAAACTTTAGTTGTTAAATATGGTTATTATTGGATTTAAATGGAATGGTAATATATATTTCAATGTATAAATTTTTTAAATAAAATCAATAAAATGTGATTCTTACAGATCTAATTACTTTTATGCATTAAATATACTTACCAGATAAAAATTTGGATGCAAACTAATATAATATACATAAATATTTCTTTGCATGCAATAATATATTTGATAATTTATATTCATAATTATTATTTTAATCATTTTTTCAATTAAATATATTTAAAATAATAATTTATTGAGTGAGTAAAAATCAAATCAGTAAATTAAGACTATATATAATTGATTTTTTTGCTTAAAAATGTTATATAAAACTAATTGTTCTAAATATATTTTAGCATGTAAAAAAATGGTGTAACAATCGTATATTTAAAAAGACATACTTGATTTACTTTAATCCTACTAAGTTAAATAAGCTAAAATGTCGATATTTTAACATAACAGAAAAAAAATGTAACACTTAATATTTTAATAGATACAAAATAGTTTACCACTGTAACAATGGGATATTTGGGTTTCTCTCCACTGTATTTTAATAATTTTCAAAACAAAATTAGCTCCTGAAATGTGAATGTGAGATGGGACCGTACAAAATAAGAGTAGTTTTAGGGTGCATCTAGAATAGTCATACACTGTGTGCATGCAACTCCGTGGACACCTATTCATTATTTTAATGTTTAGACTAAATAAATTTTAACATTTGTCAAAAGATATATGAAGCTTTGTCAGTATTTTCCATTTTTTTTTTACTCTCTATATACAATAATAATTTTAATTTGGGAAGAACAAATCGTTATTAATTTTAACTTGGTTCTCAAATTCAAATTAAAATATAAATTTACGTGATTAAAAATTATATAATATTAAATAATATTTTTATTATTGACATATATCTTCTAGTTTTGTATAAACTAAATAATTATTTCAAATAATATTTTATATTTTAATATATTTTATAAGTATATACATTGTTTTAAATATTTTAATACTTATATAAAACTTATTTATATTTAAAAAAAAACTGTAAGTTGACAAATCTAGTCACTCGTTCTAGACAAGATTCTGAACGTGGACTAATATCCAACAATCTAAATTTCTAACAAATTGTAGATCTGCTGACTTAATCCGATTCTGTATCATGTTATTGACTTAAATTATTCTAATTAAAAAAAACGTAAATAACAATGCATGTAAAATTATATATATATATTAGAAATAGTTAAAAATATAATGTCAAATATGATCTATTTTTTTATGCACACTTGTGAGCTTAACAATCACAACAAATAGATCCAATTTTTTCAAATCCAAATTTTAAAGAGTCTGGTTTAGTATAATGTAGGAATTTTGTTTAGGTCCTCTCCAATCTTATATTAGAATACATCGTAACATAATTTATATTTTATAAAAAGTTATTCATTATAATTTTAATTATATAAAATAAATATTTATCATGTATACTAAAATACTAATAATCATATACAACACTGATCATTGTCTCTGCAGCATAATTTGTTCTGTAACAGAAAAATGGACATTGATCTTATTTTCTCTTTATTATTTATTGTTATATTAATCAATCAATGGTTGTGAATTTGAAATATTGTGGTTGTAGAGAGATTAAGCGTAGAAGGTCGATGCTGTATACTTAAAATTATTCATTTCTGATATATTAAACTTTTTTTTTTTTTTACGCATCATGCATGTGTTATCCACCAGGTATAAGTTGAAGGTTGTTAGCTTTTTTTTTTTTTTTTTTTTTTTTTTTTGTTTTTTTTTTTTTTTTTTTTTTTTTTT
>Ga0099825_1003723_pt1 | contig 20239 bp, 6 predicted proteins | sample SiratroredBW_FD_76838 | JGI IMG/M metagenome (GOLD analysis project Ga0099825, IMG submission 76838) | Root nodule microbial communities of legume samples collected from California, USA - Siratro red BW | ecosystem: Host-associated > Plants > Roots > Nodule | place: USA: California | collected... | reverse complement strand
TTAAAATTTGTTTTAACCAATAATTTTTGAAATCTATAAATAGAGCACTTAACTCTATATTTGAAGTACAAATCTTGAGAAAAAAATTTACTAGCCATCAAAAAGCTTTTAATATTTTTATATACTCATTGGTATACTACAATTACTTCAAAAAGATTGTGATCAAGTGTTGGTTTCGTGAATTGCTTCTATTTTCTTGTAACATTTTCTATTTTGTAGTTCATTGTGATTTTTATGGTTGTTTAGGTTTGTAATTTTGATGATTAAGGGTTGATAAAGTCAGAAATCCTTTTAGGGTGTGAGAGTTGATATTGTTTATATTCTCTTAAGTGTTCTTCTTGAAGGAGTTAAAATTTCATTGTTGTAATAATTTTTGAAAAAGTTAGTGGAATCAACAATTTTGTTGCGACTGGAGTAAGATCAAAATGATATGGACTAATATAAATTCTTGTGTGCTTTCTTTCTTTCTTCTTTTATTCTTTATATTATCCCACTTCATTTATTTTGTCAAATTTGATTATGCTTGAAAGTGCATTCTATTTTTCATTCTTTCAGGTTTTGAAACAGAATCCCAAGAAGGTGAAAGTTCTCTGAAAAAGTTTTTAAAACCAAGTCATTATGTTTTTATAATTTCAACATTATGATCTCATTAAGACTAAGGGGTGCAACAAAAGGAAGGTTTACGAAGAGAGTCTCGTGGATCACCCAAATTTTAACTACTTCAAGAAAAACCTCTTAATCAAATGCAACATGATAACATTGAAAATCTTAGATTTCTATCAACCAAAGCATGCATAAGAGAAGATTCTTCTTCATAAGAAATGATGATCCCTTTGACTCCTTGGTGAGTCAGTTGTAGAAACAAGCAAGAGTCAAGGAAATGAGTGACTTGTGTCAGGAATACTCAAGGGGTTAGCCAACAGTGGCTAGGAACCCAAATAATACTTAGTTAAACCAAGAATGGCTTATGTCAATAACACTCATGGGATTAGCTAGAAGTGACCACGAGCCCAAAGAATACTCATTTAAGCCAAGAGGGGCTTGTGTCAATAATACTCAAGGAATTAGCCATGAGTGATTACAAGCCCAAAGAATACTTAATTGAGCCAGGAGTGGTTGGTGTCAAAAACACTTGATTGTACTTTGCAACATTAGTCTGCTTAGTGAAACTCAATCAATTCATTGAGAACTAGATGTAGTATGTTGTGACAGATGAATAAGTATAAAAATATTCTGTAAGATTTCTTTATCCCTAAGTTTCTACTTTGCATGTTATTTTATATTAGAATTTGAAGAAGGAGGAAAGTTGTTGAGTGAATACGTAAAACCAAAAAACTTATAATGATGGAAACATCTTCATGGGTAGTGGAAGGCTTGGAAAATTATTAAATTTCCCTAGTTTCAAGTATGAAACTAAGAGTAGAATTTTGCAACTAACTTGTACTTCACCTCCATGGTAGAAAGAGCTATAGAGTTCTAATTCTTGCTTGATCAAGAGACTAAACAAGGTCCGAGGAAGTGACATCTTCCACTTGTGCTCTTTCAGTCCATTGTGTCTAACATAATCCATGTCACAAAATCCTTCTAATATGAAACTCATTTAGAATAAAAACACATATTAGTATACCATACAAGGTTTTGAAAGATCATTTTAACAACATACAAATGAAACTCTTTTGGATATGACTAAAACCTTACACACAGAAAGACGCTACATGTCTACTAATAATAAGATAAAGCAAGGAACCAATCATGCATTTATAGATCATCTAATCTACTTTCTTACAACCTTCATTCTTATCTAAAGGTGTAAAAGTATGCATTGAAGTCTTTTCATAAGCTTTGCATATGCTAGGTTGAACTTCTTCAAGATCTCCTTGATGTAGTTTTGTTGATGAACGATGATGTCCTTCTCACGTTGTTTGATCAAGAGTCTAAGAAAGAACTTGAGTTCTCCCAACTGTTGGACTTGAAGAGTTTCTCAAACCTCATGTTGAAAATGTTTTAATGACTTTAGCTTTCATTGTATGTTGTTGAGGTCTTCACACAAGGTAAGTCATAATTAACATAGAACCATATTAACATGCGTCAAAAGGAAAATGAGTTTTAGAAAGAGAAAATTTGTTTTCAAAAGGTTTTATGACCTTGTTAATCAATTATAATTTTTGAAAAATTGATTAAACTGTTCTTGATGAGGTTTAAAACAGAATAATTGATTATCTCCTTTTTAATTAATTAAACAAAAGAGTTTGGAAACCATTATCTCAATATTACAATTGATTAACATCTTTCATGATCAATTAAATATGTTTTCTCCATTTATTACAAAGCAAAAAAATCCATTAACATGTGCCATGATTGATTAAAACAGAAATAGTTATAGCTATTTTTCAAAATTTAACTAAGAATAATCAATTAACACCTTGAATAATTCATTAAATACGAAAATATTATTTTTCAATCAACATTTTATGAACTCTATAAACATAGCATTGGACTCAGGGATTTTAACAATTACAGACACAATTAAAAGTGAATTGAATTGAGCTTTTATAAACAACTTTCATACTCTCATTTGTGCTAACAAGATTTGAAAGGTAAGGTTGTGATGTGCTGAGAATTAATCTTGTTGATTGCTTTTGCTGTGACAAGTTTGGTACATTCTTTCTTTGTCTTTTGCTAATGTGTCTCGTTGCATATAATCTTGACTATCAGGAGTTGATTAGGTTTATATTTTCTTGAGTGTGTTAAAGAGTTGATTAGTTTGTTTGCTTGTTATCAGTTGATTATGAGTGCTTTCTGCAAACACTTTAAAGATAGTGGAACCAACTATTCTAAGATTGGACTAGATGTATGATCTTGTTGATGTGAATACTATAAAATTTCTTGTGAAATCTTTCTTTCCTTATCTTCTTTTATTGTGTTGCGATCCAATATTATATCAAAACCAATTCACTTACCTCTTGGTTTAGACAAGTCATTCATTATTTTCCAACACCATTATACTCGTCTAAAACTTTCTTTGCATTAATTGATAAAAATCTTTAGATAGGATTTTATTAGTAGCACCAAAGAGAATATCATCATCATAAATTTAATAAATGATAAAATCCTTGTTGTATTTCTCGTGGAATAAATTCGTACTAACATTTCCTCTAACAAAACTATTATCTAAAAAGAATTTGTTTAGTTTGTCTTGTATCAAATTTTTGGAGCTTGCTTAAGAAAATACAAAGCATTTTTAAATTTGAAAACATAATTTATTTTGGAAGAATAATTGTTCGGTATCAATATTTTAAATTGGTATAAATATATATCCATTTAAGGGAGGAATTGTTAAAAGAATAATCCGTTGAATTTAACAAATGAAGTCAATTACTAGTAGTCTAATCACTAGGTTATTATAGTACACTACAATGCGTACATTGTGTTGCCTATGTTTTTATCTTTTAATTTTTTTTTAGATAGATTTATTGGTTACTTAGAATTTTTACCGTTTTGTAATATGTTTAAATAACATTCTTAATAATATATAGAAAAAGAGAGGAAATTTTCTAACACTTTTACAATTATTTTACTATTTTTCCATATATATATATATATAATAAAATTTTCTAATTTACATTTTTTTTTGGATTTAGGAGTTAGTTATAACTTTAAATTTTTAACATTCATTTAAAATATAACTTATTAACTTATTATGTTTTCTTTTAAAAAAAGCAGGTATAATTAAAAATAACATACCAAGATTTTTACCTTATTTCAAACTCGTTAGAATATATTTTAATTTTTCTTAAAATATATTCAAATTATTGCGATTGAATAATTACTCGTTTTAAAAAAAGGAGTATATGTAAAGTTAATAAATTTCGTATTTCATGTTGTTATGATTTTTCCTCGGAATTGTTTAGAGACAAAAACGAAAATACACGATTTTTTACGAGTCAGGAAACTTATGTAGAAAGCAAAGGGAGAATGAAGTATACACCAAAAGAAAAGGGAGAATGAAATCGAAAAGAATTCGTTAAGGAAAAGCCAAGATTTTCCCTAAGTTGGTGGAAAATAGTTGCACATAGGCACTAAAATTGAAGAGGGCACACGTCATGATAAGGTGGGATTGATGTAATGATGAACACCACCAAAAGGGTCTCTTCTCGTGGGTTAAGGTATTCATAGTGGTGGTGCAGCTATCATCAAATGTTTGAATAAGGTTCTTTAAAAACTAAATTCTAAACACATATAAAGATGAAACAAAAAGAAAATACACACCTATGGAGGATCTATGGAGGGAATATTACAGAAACAAAGAAAAAATAAAAAGTCAGGATTGGGACCAAAGTAGACATGCCTCTGACCTGTGACCACAATGTGCCCTAAAAGACAACCCCTCTCTCTCTAACCTTCGGTCATGCCTACGACAAAAGGTACTATATAATGAAGAAAACTTAAAAGGCTACCATCATGAAGGAACGTGCATGAAAAAACTTATTTGGAGTTACGAAACCGAGTTATAGCATTTGTATAAATTGTTCTTGATTTATTTGGAAAAGTTAGTCTAATAAATGAATTGCCATGTAGTAAAAGCTTATTAGAGGAATAAATGCAGATGTTGGTGTATTGAGTTATTTTTAGAATGTAATGTTTGATGGTTATAGAAGATGTTTGTTAATAGGCTTGTGGAACAATTAAAGATGTCATTTGGTACTAATATACATTACGTAATGGTAGGATTTTGTGATGACTGAGTGCTATGTTATATTGTCTAGTGATTGGTAGTATATTGGTGTACATTATGTTGTGGTTAGTTGTTATTTTTATTTTAAATTAACATGTAACTATTTTGTAGTGTTATATAAGGATAGTTTGTACTTGTATATGAATTGAGAAATTGAATTGAATTGTAACATTTATTTGCTTAATAAATAAGACGATTATCTATTTTTATTTTTCTTTGTGTCATTTGATATGTATTTCTTGGTGTAACTAATGATCATTATTACAGAGTTTCTTTCATTGTCTTTTGAATTCGATTAAGCATTATAAATACAATAAATTGATATCATAGTTAGTTTTAGTCTTGTTTCGCGTTTGTGATAAATTCTTGCAATATCACATCAAATTTCAAGAAAATCAATGGTAATAAAAGTTTCAATGTAAGGAGAATAAAAATGAAAGCATTACTCAAAGGGGGAAGGAGTGTGCACACTTTTTCTAAAAATACATTGGACATAGAAAGCAAATTCTAGAGCAGATGGATGAAAATGCTCAAAATTATTATAGACAAGTTGCTTTATGAGGTTACGAAGGGGAAAATTTCATTAGTTTGTGGTTGAATGAAGAAGTTTTCCATGACAAAATCCATTTGCAACAAGCTTTTGTTAAAGAGAAGATTATTTGGATTTCACGTGATAGAGGGTACACCACTAACACTAGGCTTATCTTTATAATCCCATTTCATTCTTGATAAAACTCTAAGACATTGATATTAAATGTAATCATAATTCTACTTGCCTCTCTCTCATTATTTTATAAGAACTTGGTGAGTTATTTTAGTGTAGGAAAGGACCACATTACTCTTAAAAGGTTAAATTTAACCCTTATACAAAAGAGATTTACCATAAAGCATTTAAGAGTGTGAAATGTAACACATTATTTTTGTTGTACATTATATATAGAATAATATTGTTATATAAATTATATAGTTGAATTCTTCACAACTTGTTTTTATTCTCCAAAAATGTAAAATTGAGAAAGTAATAATATTCAAAATATGTAAAAGATTACCTAACTGTGTATGACAAATATAATTATATTAAGAAGTGAAAATAAAAATTTTAATTTTAGAACATCAATTATTAATTAAATCATAAATGGAATGATGAATGGAAAATTTTATAGGGTTGATTCAAGATTTTTTTCGCCAAGATTAGAGATTGCAATTACCGGAAAGAAAAGTTAATTGTTCAAGCCTAGTTCCTTTGCAATTTACAACCAACAACACACAAAAGAAAATTTTTGCTTCATTTTAATTACTATACATTCAATAGACTATTTTAATGTAAGTATAATCATGATTTTTACTTTTTAACTTCTCTTCTCTCTCCTGTTTATGAAAATGCAAAGAAAATTATGATTTTTATTTTACTTTACCAAAAAGTTGCGACTTGCTTATAAATACAGCTTAAATTTCCCATTTCCTCTCACATTCTCTCATGAATAAGAGGATAAGAATAAGGAATAAGTTTTCTTGTTCCCTTTTTATTGTTTTCCTTAGAAATTTCTTGTTTATAATTGTAATTCCTTAGTTCATATTAGGTCTTTTATTAAAAGAGGGCCAATTTCAATCTCTAACTCTTTATTATAGAAATATTTTTTTTGAGTTTGTAAACATCTCTTAAGTTGATCAAGATCCTACCATCTTCAGAAGATCCATATCAAATAGGAGAAAAAATGTAAACATTGTAGTCATCGAAAGACACAAATCATCTCCATAAGTCAAACTCTATGATCTGATGATTACTCAATCTCTCGATCTTCATATCTTAGTCATGAATAACTATTTGAAAAAATATTATTTAAGTCATTAGTGACTATTTGGAAAATAATATTCTTTAGGTCAGAGACTGGCTTCGTAAAGAATACTCAAGGGAGTAGCAAAGATTGACTACCTGCTCAAAGAATACTAGATTAAGCTAGGAGTGACTTGGTAAAGAAAACTTGGCCGACCTAGGAGTGATTTGGGAAAAAATACTCCTAGACGGAGTCAATCAGGACTGGTTGCAACCCAAAAGAACTCAGGAGTGACTTGGAAAAGTATACTCGACCGAGTCAGCCGAGAATGATTATGAGCCGAAAGATTACTCCATTAATATAAGAGTGACATGTTTCAAGAATGCTCAAGGGATTGGCCAGGAGTGACTACGAGCCAAAAGAATACTCGAATTGTATTTCATAACATTAGGCTATCTAGTGGAACTCAATCTGTTGATTGAGAATTGGATATAGTTTGTTGCATATGAACTAGTATAAAGTGTTGTGATGTTTGTTCTCATCTTACAAATACGACTCAAGTATTGCCAAGAGATTGCAAGAGCGTCAGATCATATGTTTGTTGTTGTTAAACTTTCTTCTTCAGTGGATCTTATATATTTAAAGGATGAGAAAGAAATTCATTGCAAATCCTTCCTAACTATTGATATCTTTAGAAAAGGTATTCTTCTTTATAGTTGTGTTTATTTACATTCAAATGTAGAGTTGCATTAAATGTTCTTCATGAAGCATTAAATGTATATATCTTCTTCATGCAATATTCTGACACACGACATAACTTATCAAGCCTAGATTAGATAACTTTATCAAAATTGGAGTAAACACATGGCCCTACAAGGTTTATGGTCTTCATGGAGCTAACATTTCACCTTTTCAGAAAAGTTGTTAGCACCAAACAACTTTAGTGCTTCCTTTAAAATATCTTGTACGTAGACACTTCTTTGGAAGATCCTCTTGAAAGGCGACAAAAAGAAACATTCTCAATAATGTAGAATAGGCATTTATAATAATAGAAAAGTATGATGAAATGGTTCAAACTACGTATCTATAGCGTATATCAAAGTGAAAGCTTATTAGATGAAGATATATAAGCAAGATGTTATGTTTCTGTCAACCAAATGAAACACTATTGTCAATCTAATGCTTTCAAAATCATGTTTTAATAATTTGTTATAAAACACTTAATCAAAATCAAATGGGGTATGTTGGACTTTACATTAACAACTTCTAATTGCTTCTTCATTCTTGACCCTTTAATGTCTACACTCCTTAGTTTATTTAGGATTAAATGACCCAATTACAAAAATTATTAATTACACCTTTTTTTGCATAAATGAAAATGAAAGTAAAATATCTTTTCTAAATTTTACAAACAAAATAAACTATACTATACAATAATTTATTTATTCAAAACTATTTTAGATCTCCCTATCCGTGCACTCATCAATTTTGTTAGGTCGCAAGGTTGGTCAAGGTAGCTTCTAGTGGTGGTTAATGTTGGGGAGTGGCTAATACCTAAGGCATAATGATAACACGGAGGGGTTTCACCAAAGACACTTGAAGTTGAGGTAGCAAATGTAGAAGCTACTAAGTCAATCTGAACATTTTGATGATATTCAAGCTTAAGAATCTATGCACAAGTTCCAACTCCTTACTCTTAGAGAGTGTTTTTCACCATTGATTGTTAAGGCTCCATTATGGCAGTGGTAGGTGATGCAAAACTAATAAGGAGAACTTGGATTGGTATAAAAGCTTGCCACATAGAAGAAGGTAGTCTTGAGGAGGTTCTTATTGATGATTATATTTCTTTTCACACTTAAAGTGTTTAACCATGACTTTCTTAGACTGTAATTGAGAATAAATTCACTGTTTTATATATGATTTACCTAATTAGGATTAATTGGATCTTAATTGAGATTATTAGCTAATCTTGGATTTTAAGCATATTTTATCACTTTTCTTGCTTCTAATTATGTATAGAGATTTTGTGCCTTGATGATTACATTTTGAATGAAGAATTAAAGTATTTTGACGTCTTGAAAGTTATACTAACAAAGGACTATATAGTCTAACCAAACGATCTATTAGATGGTCTTAGTAGACCATCTACAGATGAGTGCACTACTTTGAAGAGGAAAGACGCAGGTGATATTATTTTGTTATTGTCTAAAGAAACAAGTTTCAAATCTGATCAAATCTTCTGCAGAGATATTCTTCAGATTTTCTACGAAGATAATCATCTACAACTCTTACTTGATTTAGAACAAATCTCCTTCATATTTTCTGCAATATCTCTCTCAACAAATTTGATTGTGTTGGGCTTAGTTAATAAAAATACAAATCACATATCTCAAACAAGACTTGAAACAAATTATATTAAAGAGAAGAAAAAAATGAAAATCTGGAACAAAATTGGAAAGAAGATATCTGCAAGATGATTTGTAACAAAGAATGAAACAAATTGTATTAATGAGGAATGAAGAACAATATCTGCCATAGAATCTAGATCTGAAATCCATAAAGAAAAGAGACCTTTAAATAGAGCTTCAGAGGATGAAAGAATGATCTGTCACACAACATACTCTAGACCTAGTTCTATTTCCTTTCTATAATTTTCTTGTTTTTCTCTTTCTCATGGAATGTTAATCTTCTCTGTGTGACTCTCTTGTAATTTCCCAATGAATTTTGAGGTTTTTGCATAAGTTCTGTTCTTCAGTTTTCAGTAGCATATTGTGCTAGATGGTTTGATCTTTTTGAATTCTGTCAAAGGAGGTGTTTTTTAATGCATGTTGAGAATTATGTTCTTTTCTTTAATTAGAGTTTTTGGTTAATTTTCTTAATTCTAATAAATCTCTTGTTTGCTTAATTCAAGAGGTATAAGATAACTCAAGAGGCAAAAATCTCTTTTTTTCTCTAATATTTACATTCTTTCAATTTTTCAATCAGAGTTGAATTCAATCAGACAAGCATCAATGAAATTCAACAAAATCTTATTTATAAAAACGAGCATCTATTGACATATTTAGTATCTCACTCGTCTCCAAGCATCTACTAGTGAGATATTGAATATGTTAGTAGATGCTTATTTTTGTATATGAGATTCTGTTGAATTTGATTGACACTTGTTTGATTAAATTCAACTCTATGTAAAAACTGAAAGAATGTTAATATTAGGATAACCAATAATGAATTCAATGGTGAATGAACTTGAAAGTCGATCTACTATTATTATAATGTTTCTACGTCTTTTATTTTTTTACACAAATAATCACAAACCCCCTTTATTTTAATATTATTTCTAACTTTTATTACTTGTAGATAAGTTCTGAACGCTTTTTAATTGGATTTGCAGTTGAATTCATTAGATGACAATTTGGGGTGAACTGACTTTATCTTTATTATCATTTTTTTGGTGTTAGATGGTATAACACTAAATTAGATTGTATATCCTGAAATTGTTTAATTTGGTTGTAGAGCAACAATGATCACTTATGCTTGAAGATCTCTTATATGATGAGTCTCGTACTCCTAGTTCTATAGTATAAATTGGCTTTTCTTGAGTTTTTTAAATACTTTTCAAATTCATTTGAGATATAAACTAATCATTTGTAGAGAAATCATGCCTAGGTTCTTATGAAAAACTCTTTATTCTTAAGTTTTACTTATTAATCTAAAGTGTCAAGTCTCTCTGACATCACAATCAATCTTGATTGTAGTGTCTTCTTTGTCTTCTTATTTCCTTGTTATTTTCTATTTTTTAATGATTCAAGGGAAATTGTTAGAAACAACATGTTCTCTCTAATTCATGATTAGACATTCATTAATAGGTGTCTTTTTCTGACCTAGATTCATCCATCTTGAATTTCTTCAAGATCTCCTTCATGGACTTTTGCTCGTGGATGGTCATATCCTTTAGCCCTTTCTTGATTTGATGTCTTCAGAAGTGCTTACACAAAGATGAATTAATAACACCAAAAATAATGTCATCAACATAAAATAGACCATTGTAAGATCCTTATAAACTTTTATTCTAAGGATAGTAATGTCTATATTGCCTTTGTTAGAGCAAAACGTTCAACACTTTGTAGTTTTGATTAAGTGATTAAACCAACAAAACATGTAGTTATGTATGATAAAACAAGGATCAAATCATATCAACACATCATTTCTCAAACAATAAGAGCTTGTTGACCAATCACAACTTCTAATTGTTAAAGTTTAAAGAACAGATCATAAAGAACTATGCAAATCGTTCACATCATCTAATAAGTGTTGATGAACATCAAATGAAAAGGGCATCATTAATACCAATTAGATTGTATGATAAATAAGTGATGATGATCAGATGATAAACTCAAAATAAAGTCTAAATTGACACAAAAGAATATTCCTAAAAATTGAGTATATATTATAGAGATTGTCTTCTATGTTAGTCCCCAAGAAGACTAACACCAAGCAAAAAAATTCAAAATCTCTTGGGATATAAACTAAAGTTGCTTTCTTTGTCAACTTCTTGACCCAAAGAGCTTTTTTATTTTGACCCAACCATCTATCGTATATGGTGTGTACTCTTATTGGAAATTGGTACAAAATGTTATGCCACCCAAGGAGATAAGCATCTTTAGCTATCAAGGATGTTGCATAGGAAAGAGCCTTAAATGCAACAATCACATTGAAGCTTGTTAGACACAAGAAGGACATGAAAGAAGAACTCAAGTTATTCAACGATTATAAATAGTCCCTCAACGACTATCTTCTTCTAGTTCCTGTATAAAGCCTACCATAAAGAAGAATAAATAGAGAGTAGATGATGGAGGACCATCTCCAAGACTGAAAATAAAAATAAAGAAGTCACAAATCTAGAGGTTTGATATGGAGCTTATCAGAAGTTTGGGCATAATTGGACATGTTTCAGCCTCCAATTAGTCTTTTGGGCCCAAGTTCAACCTTGAAGAAATAGGCTACATTCAAAACATGTGGTTTATACTATAATTTATATAGACCACATTTTTTTTTATTTTAGGGTATATTTTTTTTAATGTGGTCTATTTTTCGAATAGAGTACGGAAGAAAACTGTGGCTTAAAATGTCCACAACTCAAAAAGTGTGGTCTATAGTGAAAATGAGCCACACTTATGAAAGTGTGGTCTTTTCCACTTTTAAGCTACATTTAGTTGTCTGTGGCTAACAAAAGTTTTGTATAAAGTGATAAATATTGTAGTGATACCATGATGTAGAGGTTACTTGAGGAAACAAAATTTAAATTCAATAAAATCACAATTCAAACCTCTCTCTGTAATTTTTCCTATTTTCCATAGCCTCTCTCATAAACTTATTTTGAAAGAAAAAATATTATATATCATTGTTTCAAACCATAAAAAGACAGTCAGTTTATAAACATGTTCCGTATGGTGTGGATCCTCGAATCAAGTAGTTGTTTTACAAAATCTTTTCATTAAAATCATTTAGAAAAATAGTTTTAACGTTCATTTGATATAGTATAATGTTCTTATAAGAAAAAAAATTAAAGAGGATTTTAATAGTTTCTAACCTAACTACATGTGGAAAGGTTTTAGTAAAATTGTTAGTTATGTTGATTATAGCCTTGACTTATGAACCTAACTTTATTTTTTACCATTCTACTTAATTAACTAACATGTTTCTACTTTATTTTTTTCCTTTTGGACAAAGGACTAAGTTGCAAACATAAATTTTGATAAACTGGTTGAACACTTCCACCATAACTACAATTCAATCATCACATTGCTTTGTTAATGATTTTTTAAGTTGTATTTAAGAAACGAATGCATAAAATGTTTGGTTTTTAAAAGATTATTTGACTTACTTCCTTGGTTTGATATCCAATTATCTCTACAATTCAATCATCACATTGCTTTGTTAATGATTTTTAAGTTGTATTTAAGAAACGAATGTATAAAATGTTTGGTTTTTAAAAGATTATTTGACTTACTTCCTTGGTTTGATATCCAATTATCTCTTGTGGGTAATGCTCCGTATCTTCATTCTATTGTTGGAACATCATCCTGGATTGGCAGAATATCCTCGAATAGTAGTTTTTTATCACACTTAACTTCCTTTTGTTACCAAATATAAGTATCCATAAAATCATATTTGATTATTTCTTGATAGAAAATTACAGAATAAATATTCTGAATAATGAATTTAGTCATCATATTAAATTATTGAGAGTCATAATTCAATAGAAGAGTCACATACCTGAATCTATGGATGAAGATAGAATACTCGATAGGGTTATGATAACCAAAATCCTCCTTTTTATTCCTCTTGCTGGACTTTAGAGTGACTCTTTTGATAGGATAAGAGACCATAAAATTTATGATTTTTAGTATACGAACCCGAACGTAAAGAAATCAACAACTAATATGATTATATAAATAAATAAATATAAATAAATAGTCCACAATTAGACTAAGAAAATATAATTCCTTAACATTTTTACCTATCTATAAATCACATTAAACTTATTTACAAATTCCTCAAACACTTTTATAATGTTTAGTAACTAGATTAATGAATTAGAATATATTTTTTTCTTCAAAATGAAAGAAGTTAAACAAAATTATATTTCCTCCTATAAATAAAAAGAAAAAAAAAATCTTTGATACTCAAATCACTTTGACAATCTTATATTTCCTCTTCGATATTTAAAGAGAAAAGAAATGTCGATATTCAAGCAATCACTTCAAAACTTACTTTTAAGAATACGTGATTATTAAAAATATAATTTTTATAATTATAAAAATATGAGAGCAAAATAGTATATGTCTGTTGGTGGTGTAAGTATATGATTACAGATATCTAAACCCATTAACACTTCTTTAACATTGAATAGGGAAAGGTAAGTGTGTAGGCTTTAATGATTTACATTTTACTTTTACTTCTGATGGCTAAACTGCTTATGGGAACAGTTTAATTACCTTGCAGACTTTGCCGGTGAAGGTATAAGACTTGCCTTTTAAGACAGGGCTAATAAATTACCCCGATTCCTTTTTTACCATATACTAGTCCTAAAAAGATAGGAACCAAAACTATATTATGCCAACCTTTTTTGGACCAACCAGGGAGAAGCAAACAACAGCTACTGGTACAACATAGGGTAAACAGTGAGTATTTAGTGGAGAGGAAGATGAAGAGGTGTGAAACTAGAGAGACAAATAATAAATTAAAAAAAAAAAAAAGTTAAGAGAGACAAAAACAAAAGAAAGGTAACACTACTATAGTATACTCTAGCTAGATAGATAGGGAGGAGTTTCGAAAACTGTGCCAGTTGTCAAAAGTAATTGGAAACATCTATTATTTCCTTGTGTTGTGTGGCCTTTTCAAGGTGTAACATTTTAGTGGACAATATCTAACCAACCATCCCAAAGTGACATTTTTATAAGTATTCTTTTCATAAGAATTTTAGATTATCTTTTGGCTTTTTTCCAATAAACAAAAATGTCATTACATAATTACAAATCCAAATCCATATTGATTGCCATCCTTTCTATTTAGCTCACAACTTTGAGTCATCAACGTCATGGTGGTGAGCACGGATAAATTAAAATACAGAGACAAGAAGTTGCCAAGAAATTAAAGTTTATGTATGTTATGGACCTGCACATTTTTTAATGTTTATTCTAAGAGAATATGCATTTTGCATCAGATTTTATATATATATTTATATACACATCACATCTACTTTTGCACATAACAACAAACAAGGAAAAGTATGCATCAATTTTCCATATTTCTAGCATAACGATTTCTTTGTTTGTTTTCTTGAGAAGGAAAAATTACTATAGAAAATGACATGGTGGTAAATGGTTTTGCAAGTTGATGATTACCACATTGAAGGGTCAAGAGTGAGTCAAATAATAAGAATATTTTCAACCTAGTTCATGTTCAAAAAGATGACTTGCTATGATTATAATGGCAAGCCAAAACCCTGATGCTAAACTGAATTTAGATTAAACCTGAAGGCTGTTTATTGATGTTGAAGGAACACATTACTGCATGCCCACATAGAATGAAGGTAATGCTGATCCACTACTCTCTTTGTCCCTCCTATTGCAAGTTTCCACATCAAAAGGTAAAAGAAATTCCAAGCATTAACCTATAAGCTATGCTTTATTTATGTTTCTGTGTTGTCCTTGCTGGTGTGGACCACCTCCACTCCACTACTAGAAAAATAAAGATCATGTATGTGCACAAGTTTCCTATATACCCCCAAAAGGATAGGGTAATGAGAACCACAAATATAAATGTGCATAGACATACACACTACACACCTAGTTTCAACTGAAACCAAGACACTTATTAGGAGAAGCAAGGAGAGAGAAGGGAGGGGTAGAGTGTGTTCCAAGACACAATGATTACATGGTCTTGGGGAAGCAGAAAGGGTGGCGTGGACATAGTCACATAGCTAAGAGTATGGAAGAACGTGGGGCTTGACCAAGGAATGGAAACGCCAAAAGGGAAAGTGCAAAGTATAAAAATGACCCCCCCAAAAGAGGGAAATGGAATAAAATAAAAAGATAGAAGAAATATATATGGTATAAAATTGAAGTACTAAGTGAAAATTAAAAAAATGGAAAGAGGGAAAAGGTTAAGCTAAGCTTTTTTATCATGATGATAACTATTCAGCCTTTTTGGTCCTTGGTCGGTCGACAATGTTCACTCTGTTGTTCTTGCTTGTGTTTCCCATCTCTCTCTCACACACACAGCTAGTGCAATTATACACTTTGAACCAATCAGAAGCAACAAAAAATTAGTTTTACTTTATGAGATTATACTATAGATTTTATGGCTATAAAACATTATATTGCATTTTTTGCTGTGTTAGAAGGATGCCACTCCCCAGACAGCCCTGAAAGCTACATGGAATGATATAGATAAAGTTAATGCCGTAAGAAGAAAGGAAAGGGGACTAGCAGTACTCAAACAGGCTCTATATATTTTAGAGTGCAGGGAGAAGAGGAGAGAGCAAAGAGCAAAAAATAAGTCCAAAAAGACACCAACAAAGCACAAAGGAAAGCTCTATTCAAGGTCAAGGATAAAAGGGGTCCTTAACATACTTGGCAGAAGTATAAACCTACCAAGTGAAAGAGATTTGAGATAGAGAGGGGAGTGAATTAAAGCTTCAAAACTCTTTGGCCTTTTCTTTCACCACCCCACAAGAGAAAGAAAACAAAGAAAGTTATTGATGCTCAACATGTGATAGAATTACAAGACAGCACTAGAAGAGACCACAATCAGTCATTTTGCATCAAAGGAATTAAGGTTTGTCTCTTTTATAGTTTAATTAGTTCTTTCTTGCTGTTTCTTCTTGCCAATGCCCATTTCATTTTATTCCTTGTGCAAATGGAAACAAATATGAAATATTCTTCCCGATACCCTTTTGCCTTTAAGCTCTAGCTCCCTTTTTTTCATAGTCATATTAGACAAAACAGAAAATACCCTAACCTTTCTGACATTTGAACCCTTGAATCTTCCTCTCTTTTCACTCCATCACATATAAAGCTTCGGAGTTTGGATTACATATCTAGAACTCTCTCAAAACTACACACATCATAGAGGGAGATGAAAAAGGAATTGGATGATCAAGGACAAGGTTCCTCTCAACCAATCAACACCGATAACAACAGCATTCAAAACTACCAAGAGCACCTTCTCCTTCAACAACAGATGCATCAGCAGCAACAAAACAGTGACATCTTCGGGGGTTCAAGAGGGTTAATGTTTCCTGAAGTTACTCCAATCATGCAACCATGGTCCATGCCTCCGGTTCACTCATTCAACCCGGGTCCGGTTCACTACGACAACACCAACCCGGTCCGAGACCATCATGACCAAGCCTTTATAGTCCCTCCCACACCTTCACCCTATGCAAGCTTCTTCAGCAGAAGGGTCCCTTCTCTTCAATTTGCATACGAGAGTCCTTCTTCTGATCACCACCATCTAAGGATCATATCTGACACCCTTGGACCTATGGTTCAACCCGGTTCAGCACCCTTTGGACTCCAAACTGAGTTAGGAAAAATGACTGCTCAAGAAATCATGGAGGCTAAAGCTCTTGCTGCATCAAAGAGTCACAGTGAAGCAGAAAGAAGACGTAGAGAGAGAATCAACAACCATCTTGCAAAGCTTCGTAGTTTACTGCCTAACACTACCAAAGTAAGTATATATATAATGAGTTTAATTTATATAGTTTTCAATATATAAAATCTTCAATACAGTTAATTAATAAACCATTGTTAAGTAATATAATTCTAAAATAGTTATTGTAAAATAAACAAATTTATTATATATATTGGTTGACCATGTAAGACCTTTCACACCATCATGCATAAACTACTTGTTCGAATAAACTACATATGCAAGTGCATATTTGATTCACTTATTTTGTAGAAAAAGTAGTTTTGGTGGATAAAACACATGCACTAAATTGTATCCTAAACCAGATTTTCAAATGTTATTGCTATTTTTGTGATTAATCATGTCATTCCTAATTATAAAAGAAAACAAAACTGACAAAACCCCGTTGAGATCACCCTAACATACCTTTATCGTGAGAGACCTGGATTGTGTATATAATAGGAGAATTTTCAACATGGTGCCTTCTATTTTTGTGTTTTCTTGATTCAGATTTTCAAATAAAGAGAATGGTTCGTTGTAACACTTTCCATGATTTTGAAGTAAGAGAATATTTGGGATGGTACAACGTAAACTAAACAAAATCACATGTGCATGCAAACGGCTTCATTTGTTTCTCTTACTAACCTTCTTTCTTTGGCTTTTCCAGTTCTTCTTTTGATTAAAGGAGGAGAGATAGCAGCATTTTCTTACTACTTACATAATAAATTTTAATTAACAAAAGACATGTTTGAAAGAACAAACAAGCGTTGCATATATGTTTTGTTTTTAGTTTACCTTTTTTGTAGGAGTGTGTGTGGTAGTTCCAAGGAGTTTATTAGTGGAAAAAGTGATTAAAGATGAAAGAAAGGTATTAGCGTTAAGGTCGGTTTTTGATGGCATAAAGAGGAACCAAGCAGCAGTTGAAAAAGCTACACATGGAAATTTCTTGCCGGATATTGTTGATCAGTCAAACTCAGCTCGATAATGCAAAAGAAATAAAGGCAGAGAGACAAACTAGCACCCTTTTCAGTCACACATACATGCACCCACACACTATTCTATATACCTATTTATCTCATCTTTCTCTCTATCTACACCTGCTGCATGCCACTTCCACCATTCAAAATACCCCCCACTACTTCCATTTCATAATCATCAAGCTACACCCCTACCTACCTCAACCTCATTTCACACAAACAATGCACATCAGATAATATTAGTACTAATAACTGTCCTTAAAACATTGATTGATAAACTGAAAGTTACTAAAATATGTTACCATTATAGTTTATCATAACCACAATTTTTTCTGTACACTTTAGCTGTGATTTTTAACAAAAAAAAAAAAAATCAGTTATATTTATAATTGTTTTAATATAAGTAACTCCTGCAATTTTAACAATTCTGTTATAGAACTCGACCATCATTTTGCACATTGACTTTTCTTTTATCATGGATTATTGAGTTGAAATGTAATTTAATTAAAAAGTAACATAAAAATATCAGAAATTAGATTAATGTCCGTACACATATGTAATCTCACTCTTTGTTTACTAAATTTCCCTTATAATAACTTTATAGTTCTCAATAAAATTTCATTTAATAAATAATAAAAATGTATTGAAAGAATATATTAAGACTGTTTTACTATTGTTTGTCAACAAATTATAAATAAGTTTTACCCTCTTATTCATTCATTACTCAGTAAAGTAGCTGTTAGTAAGACTCCTAGTTTCATATTATCTTAAGAAAGCATTAGAATAAATATATGCTGACGAATGTCTGCAGCATCTTTTCTTGTCAATAAAAGACTTATTTATTATAACTTCTTTTGGAAATGAAATCATATGAGCCCCAAACAATATATGTCACTAATATTTCATAATTTAGCCAGCAACAAAGGATGTGTCATTGCTGTGTGCATTTTCCTTGCATCTTTTAAAACATGCTTTGACAAGTTTTCATATTATTTTTGCAGACAGATAAAGCTTCCTTGCTAGCAGAAGTGATTCAGCACGTGAAGGAGCTCAAGCGCCAAACCTCCCTCATAGCAGAAACCAGTGCAGTGCCAACCGAGGCAGACGAGTTGACAGTGGATGCAGCTAACGAAGATGGAAAGTTTGTGATCAAAGCCTCAATGTGCTGTGAAGACAGGTCAGATCTCTTACCAGACCTCATCAAAACGTTGAAGGCCTTGAAGCTCAGAACCCTCAAGGCCGAGATCACATCGGTTGGTGGGCGTGTGAAGAACGTGTTAGTCATTGCTGGGGACCAAGAAACTCCAAACACCAATGGAGAACAAAGCATGCAGCAGCAGCAACAACAACAATATTGTATCACCTCAATACAAGAAACACTGAAGGCAGTGATGGAAAAGAGTGGTGGTGGAGATGAATCAGCTTCTGGGAATGTTAAGCGCCAAAGGACTAATAATATCAATTTCCATGAACAAAGATCTTTATAATTGTTCCGAGGTAACACCCCACTTTTGTTACTAAGGTTTTGATGTGAAAAGATGTTGTCTTGGAGAAAAAGAAGGATCATGGTCACTCTAACTCTTCACTCCTAGACTAGGATCTTCTATTTTCGAGTCAAAATAGAGTTCTAAGAACTGAGTTGGAGCAATAATCACGGTCCAATTTTCTAACCAAAGTAATTAAATATGTTTGTATTGTTATTTTTTTATGTATTATTCTGCATGGTCATGATGAGGCAATGAGGTAATGGTATAATGTGGTTTTGTACATGTACTTGTTTGCTTGTGCTGAATCCAAAGAGAGACAAAGGGGTGGAGTTGGTTAGGGAAAGGAACAGAGAAGGATCTTTTTCGTGGGAACAGAAACCTTATATTGAATCCTAACATGGAAAACGAGGCATTGATTGCTCTGTGGGGAGGAAAATGGCATCTGCATTAAATTCAAACATACATATACTATGTGTGGTGCAGCAACTGCTAGGAGCTGTCATTGTTTTATTATGAAGTATTTTGTATACTGTGTTTGTTTGTTTTCTTGTCTTCACTCTCCATATTCAGACCTGAGAAAAAGGTGTATCTGTCCATAGCATCATGACTATCAATACAAACTGGATGGGAGGATTCAGTTCACATCACCAAATTTTGTATGAGATCAATATTATTTTGAAGTTGATTAAAATATTATATCGCATAAATTTAATCATTTCTCATTTTTAAATGTTACTAAAATGTGAACTATTTTATTGAATTTTAATATATAAATAATATAACAATGATTAAATTCAATATTTTTTAAAACTTATACTAATATAGTTTAGTTATTTATATATATACTAATTAATAGAAACACATATATTTGTCTATTTTTTATAATAATAAAAATAATAAATTTAATTATTATCATATAATTATTAAAATAAAAAGGTTATTATTAAAATTATAAAAATCTCGTTATAAAATAACTTATTTTTATTAATTTTATTGTAAGTATTTTTTCTATAATAAAATTAAGAAAATAAAGTTAATTGAGTTTGAAGAAAATTATAAATAATTATA
>Ga0099825_1003722_pt1 | contig 20243 bp, 14 predicted proteins | sample SiratroredBW_FD_76838 | JGI IMG/M metagenome (GOLD analysis project Ga0099825, IMG submission 76838) | Root nodule microbial communities of legume samples collected from California, USA - Siratro red BW | ecosystem: Host-associated > Plants > Roots > Nodule | place: USA: California | collected... | reverse complement strand
TTTTTTTTATTATAGTATGTTTTTTTTTTTTTATAAAAAAATTTTTTTTTATATTTTTTTTTTTTTATTTATATATATATATATATATATATATATATATATATATATATATATATTTTTTTTTTTTTTTTCCTAATATTGGAACAGTTTTTAAAAGTGTTTGATGAGATTTGGTATTCAGTCCGCTCAACAATTTTCTTTTAGTTATGTGTATCTATAATAATAATAATAATTATTATGAACTATTTTTAAATATATTTGGTGAACAAATAATAAACGTGGTTTTAATAATTTGTTGGGTGGTAAATAAAAAGAACACGAGCTGGCCCTCAGAGAGAGTTGTCTTGTCTGAATCAATAATACCCGGATCTGACTCAGATCCTATTGAGTCGAAACGGCCGAGTGGCGAGTTAACTCATTAAGGGACAACCCGACGCCAATTTTTTATTTGCACGTGCGCGAGGTTGGTGAGACTGCCTCGCCTTCCTACCTTTCTGAGTCCTAAAACTCCATCTTTGACTTCGTAGCTTCTCAATTTTCTAATTTATTTTTTGTGCTAATTTATTTCACCCAATCAATTCAATTTTTTATTTTTTTAATTTTTATGACATCAGCTCACTAGTCATGTCAATTATTTATCTTTATAATTTTTCCTATCTTTATCACGGTGTCTATTCCAAAAAAAGTATTTCTTTTCTTGGTTTTGGTTCTGTATGTAGATGCCCTCACCTAATTCCCCACCCAACTACATCATATCTTAAGCTAATGAGAGTGATTTATAAAAAAGTTTATAATTCTTAATCCTTTTTAAAAAATTTCTTCTTTCAGGTTTTTGAATGCTGGGATATTTGGTAATGGTACCGAGTCCAATTGTACCCTACCCCACACTGCAACTAGAGCAGCTATGCTTGTGAGAGTCAACACTCTTCTCCAAGGATACTCAGGAATTAGATTTGAAATTTTGGAGGCCATCACTAAGCTTTTGAACAACAACGTTACTCCATGTTTGCCACTTAGGGGTACAATTACAGCATCTGGTGACCTTGTACCTTTGTCTTACATTGCCGGGTTGCTAACTGGTAGGCCAAACTCCAAGGCCGTTGGTCCCTCTGGGGAGATTCTGAATGCCAAGGAAGCCTTTGAATTGGCCAACATTGGTTCTGAGTTCTTTGAGTTGCAACCTAAGGAAGGCCTTGCCCTTGTGAATGGTACTGCTGTTGGCTCTGGTTTGGCCTCTATTGTTCTCTTTGAAGCAAACATCGTTGCCGTCTTGTCTGAAGTTATTTCAGCAATTTTTGCTGAAGTGATGCAAGGAAAGCCCGAGTTCACTGATCATTTGACTCATAAGCTAAAGCACCACCCTGGCCAGATTGAGGCTGCTGCTATCATGGAACACATTTTGGATGGAAGCTCTTACATCAAAGCTGCTAAGAAGTTGCATGAGATTGATCCTTTGCAAAAACCCAAACAAGATCGCTATGCTCTTAGAACTTCACCCCAATGGCTTGGTCCTCAAATTGAAGTGATCAGGTTTTCTACCAAGTCAATTGAGAGGGAGATAAACTCAGTCAATGACAACCCTTTGATTGATGTGTCTAGGAACAAGGCCTTGCATGGTGGTAACTTCCAAGGAACTCCAATTGGAGTCTCCATGGATAACACCCGTTTGGCTCTTGCTTCCATTGGAAAACTCATGTTTGCTCAATTCTCTGAGCTTGTCAATGACTACTACAACAATGGGTTGCCTTCAAATCTCACTGCCAGCAGATACCCCAGCTTGGATTATGGTTTCAAGGGAGCTGAAATTGCCATGGCATCTTACTGCTCTGAACTCCAATACTTGGCTAACCCCGTGACCAGCCATGTCCAAAGTGCCGAGCAACACAACCAAGATGTGAACTCTTTGGGATTGATTTCATCTAGGAAAACCAATGAGGCTGTTGAGATCCTCAAGCTAATGTCTTCAACTTTCCTCGTTGCACTTTGCCAGGCCATTGACTTGAGGCATTTGGAGGAGAATTTGAAGAACACTGTGAAGAACGTTGTGAGCCAAGTTGCCAAGAGGACTCTCACCACAGGTGTCAATGGAGAACTTCACCCTTCAAGATTTTGTGAGAAAGACTTGTTGAAAGTTGTTGATAGAGAGTACACATTTGCCTACATTGACGACCCCTGCAGTGGCACATACCCCTTGATGCAAAAGCTAAGGCAAGTGCTTGTGGACTATGCATTGGCCAATGGAGACAACGAGAAGAACTTGAACACCTCAATCTTCCAAAAGATTGCATCATTTGAGGAGGAGTTGAAGACCCTCTTGCCTAAGGAAGTGGAAGGTGCAAGAGTTGCATATGAGAACGACCAATGTGGAATTCCCAACAAGATCAAGGAATGTAGGTCTTACCCCTTGTACAAGTTTGTGAGAGAGGAGTTAGGGACATCGTTGCTAACTGGTGAAAAGGTCATCTCACCGGGTGAGGAGTGTGACAAAGTGTTCACTGCTATGTGCCAAGGCAAAATCATTGATCCTCTTTTGGAATGCCTTGGAGAGTGGAATGGTGCTCCTCTTCCAATTTCTTAGTTCATCGTTTTATGTTTCTTGAAGAGTGGTTTCTTTCTTTATACGTATTTGTGTTGATAAGAATTTGGTTTGTCTATAAGCCTGTGGCAAATCAATCCACATACAACTTTCAGGCTTCCTTGATCCCAAGGAACTTGTAATTCATATTGTAATAGAATTCCATTTGTTTGCCATAGCTTTGAGTGCAAATATTAATACATGGCCTTCAATGTGAAGGATGTTTTCTCATGAATGATTCTTATCCTTGATCAATTTTGGAAAGAGGTTTTACATTTTTGTAATTATAGTTTTCCTAAACAAATGGCAAACTTCAATTTATAATCCAACATTCAATTTCTTTTAGATAGTTTGAAGAACATTGATACACACGAAAAAAAAAATATAACATAAGACCTCCAATGAATTCACAAGTTCCCATCATACTTAAGAATTTACCTTTCCATTTTTTAAATTGCATCTTAACTTCATCCATAAAATGCTGAAAGTATGTGGATTTTGGAGCCCCATTGAAAACAAACTAAAGAGAACCTCAATTAAGTCCAAGATTTTGTTTATTGTGCTTATAAACTTGAAATAGAAACGTTCTTACCAAGTAAAAACGGCTTTTTTTTTTCGAGATTTACCATTATCTTGAAGCTTTCACATGGTATTGAAGAGGAGATAGCAAATTTTTAATAGATGTCTTGAATCTCTTAAAAAAAAATAACAAACTATGTGCACAAATATGATTACTCTTCTTATATTAAGTCTTTACTAATCCTGATGATTCTTGATCTTCAATTTACTTGCAAAACTTACTTTGATGTGAAAGTTAGTTTTCGGAAAGTATGATAAAAACGTACATTTTTTTAATGATTTTCTCGCGTTATTTAAAGTTATAAAAAAATGATTTTAATTATATTTGGTGATTTTTCATGATATAACTACGCTCAAGGAGAAAATATTAATAATATAAAACACCAATAAGACTAAGTAGCGTTCAACAAATAATTCTAACAAAAGAACCTGTCATACATTACCATTAATTCTATCAAATAATTTAATAGATTTGACAACAGTAAAAATCTAATGATAAAATCTATTATTAAACCTAACATCATTAAAAGCATAAGTCCAATCAAAAGTATCAAATGCTTTTTGTATATCTACTTTACCAACAGTTTATTACTTTTAGGCAGCTAATCAATAACATTAATAGCTTCAAAACCAACAATAAGGCAACTAATCAAGAACATTAATAGCTTCAAAAGTATCAACAAGACTTTGTTTGGTCAGGGAGTAGATTTGAGAAGATAAATTTAAAGAAATTTAAGTGGATTGGGTAAGGAAAAAGAGTTGTTTGGATTAACAGATAGATGATAAAATTTGATGAGATTTGAGGAGATTGATTATGAAAGTTTGAGAATGATTTGATAGATATCATAGATTTGTTTTTATTTTTTTAATTGATATATTTCTGAAATTACTAATTAACCATTCTGAAATAAGATGGTAAAAAATTAAAATGAATTGGATTAAATTGATTTTAATATAAAAAACATTACTAAAATTATTTAAAACATATCTTCTAAGTTATTTAAAATTAAACATAAATCTTAAATAATGTAATAAAATCACAAATTTATTATTCTATTAAAATATACAATTTAGTCTAAATCATAATTAACTAAAATCAATAAAAAAAAAATTCCTACAATCTAAACTACTTTTTTTTATTGAAATTTACAGTTATTTTTGTAAGTATAAATTATTTTTATATTTTACTTAAATTGAAAATTTTAAAATTATTAGTCTAAATAAAAATAGTTTGCAATGTTTTTTAAATTTACTTTTTTATTAATTTTCTTACTTAAAAAGTTAAATTTTTTTTTACTATATTTTTAAGAGATTAAATACATATTTTTTGAATTCTTATTTTATTTCTATAAAAATATTAATAAGTTATAATAAAAAGTATATAAAGAGTCTACTTAAATTGACTAAAACAAATGAAATGTGTACTTAAATTTAAAATAGAGAATATTAATAGATAACACTTAATTAAAAATAATTATTTCAAATTAAATATTCTTACTAACATATATATGATTAACATTAAATGTTATATATCTTTATAAGGGTATTTCCTAACTTCTACCTTATTTATGAAGACTATTTCGTAATTTCAAGTTTCATCTCTTTAAATCCCTTTACAAGATATGTCATCCTGCAAATCCTTCCTCGTCCATCTTCTCAAATTAAGTCAACCTTCATCCCTCCAAATCTATCTTCTTGAGTAATAAATCTTCTCAAATCATTTTTAATATTTCTTCCAATCATTTTAATTATTTGAAATAATTTTATAAACAGTATTACCAAATATACTGCATGAATTTTAATAATGATTTTAAATCTAATTAACTATTACAATTGGTCTAAAATCAATAACTTTATCAACATTAAGAACTTAAGGAATTAACCAAAACATATTAGAATTCATAGCAAACCCCTACCCCAAAAACATCTACATCAAACAAACTATGAAATAAATATCGGCTAACTAATCCAAATTATAAATAACAACAACGTTGTAAATTGTACATTATATTATTAATTACAGATTCATTTTAATTTTAATTTATACTAATAATTACTAGTGCAAAATAAAATTAATCAATTTACCTTATTATTCTTTTATTTATTTTTTGAATATATATTTTTACTTTCCTTATATGAAATTATTGTATCATTATTAGTTCTTCAATTAATAATTAGTATCAATAATACATTTACTTACATTTTAAAACTACTCTTAATCATGCAAATATTTAATAATTTCATTTTATGATATCTTATAGAAAATATTTTAATATAATATTTTATTTTAATAATATATAATTATATATTTTTACATTAAATAACTCTTTTATGCCAATTAAATATTTATTAATTACAGATGTCATTTATTTTTTAAATATCAATTATGTATATTTAAAATAAAATTTCCAACTACATTATTTATTTTACTCCTAGTTTTTAAGTTTTATTAACAAAATTTATTTTTCCATTATTTGATAAACAATTTAGCTGCAATTAACAATGTTTAAAAGTACCGCTTCTTTTTAACTCTTTTATACTTTCAACGCATGCTTTAAATGTTTAAAATTTTCGTTCTAAATTTTAATGATGAATAGTTACGAGCTAATATAATTATTTTTCCATTATTTATCTGTTTTATTAAGTTTTTAATAATAATTTATATTAAAAATTATGTTATTTCAACCATTATTAATACTAAAAATTTATATTTAAAATTAAATTACACAACACAAATTAAAATTTATTTCTCTTAACTACTTTTTTTTATTTTACATTTTAGTATTCTCATTATTTAAAAACCTAGAAACAAAATCATATAACAATTTTATTAATTACTTACCATAATTCTTATTTTTATTTACCTTTGTAGAAAAATGAAAACCGCATCAGAATTGGGTTCGTGTAGTTGGATAAATAAAATGGGAAAATTTTATTTTTGTAATTTTTTACAAGAAAATTATTCCAGAAAAAAATTATGAGTTATGGAGCTTTGAAAATCCAAGATTTTCTGTGAAATAAAAAAAGTTAGCTTTCAAAAAAAAAAAAAAAAACTTCAGAACTAGTTTTTAACTTCCAACTTCTAACTAATTTCTTAACTATATATATTTTATTGTTGTCAAACATAACCTTATTTTTGTATTGAATTTTTCAACTACACATTTGTTTTTGTCAATTTTACCCCTCAATACTTTTCCACTGGTTTTTACAACCCGCACAATCTCATCTATTTTCTATGCACCCTGTCGCACTAATACACTGCTTTCGTTTCTTTTGGTTGTAATAACAATTTGGTTTGCGTTTTTTGCTGTGCGCGTGAGAAAGTGCCAGTGGTCCAGCATGACTTTTCAGCTCCTGCGACGAACCTTCGGAGGGCGCTTCCTCGCAAACCCTAGGGCCTTCTCCTCCGCCGTTTCCTCCCCGATCCGCGCCACTCTCTTCCCCGGCGACGGCATCGGCCCCGAGATCGCTGATTCCGTCAAGCAGGTCTCTCACAAATTCTTTCGCCTTTTTAGATACGCGGAATCGCTTTCAATTCAGATGCCTTCGGTTTTCTATTGTGTCTGTGTTTCTGATTTGTACTCGCTCGCTCTGTTTTGACGTGAAATTATGTATGCCATAGCCAATCGCGCACCTACAAAATTATAATCTAGAATTTCCTGAGCGAACTTTAATTATCTAAATAATTGTTCTAGGGAATTTCTTTTCTCTTTAAACAAATTCTGATGTTTATTTTTGTAAACACAAAGGAAACCTTTCGTTTAAATGTTTTTGAAATGTTTTGTCACTGTTGACGTGCAAGGGGGTAGAATTTTGAAGTTGAAACTAACTTTTTCATTTTGAAAAATAAATCCGAATTCAGGCCTGTGGTTCATTGCATTATTCCTGCGATATATGTTGTCATGCTTTTAGCATGCAATACGTACGCTGTCTTGAGCTACAGCTTCAGTTGCCTTCTTTCGTGTGTGGTGTCTCAATGTTTAGATTGTGGAAAGGGGCAACTAACTGGATGAAGTTACGGGATGTTGCTGTGGCTAATGTTTTTGGTGTCAGTAACGCTACTGCTTGTGTAATGTGTGCGAGGGATGATAGAAATAATATGACTAACTTCTTCATGAAGCTAATTGGTCTTTTACTGATGCGCTTAAGTTTCATCTTTCTGCTGAGTTTTTGTTTTATATAATTTTCAGTAATTTGAGCTGAACTTGAAATATCTCTTCATTTCTGTGTGGACTATGAAGCAAAGACAATGACACAGACACTGGTATAGATTGCAGGGCATGAACACACAGACGCACAGCACACTTAGTTTAAGCTTAAGAAACAAGATTCTTAGTTCTTAATGTTGTGGTTTTTAAGATTTACAATTCCTTGGTGTAGGTTGTATGTGCCAAGGCTTGCTATTTTGCAAGCCATTCTTGGAAGATATCGGGCATGATATGTGTGAAGAAATACTTTCTATACCTTGATTTCCTAGTATTAAGGTTATATTGGTTGTTTTACTTTTCGAACTTTGTCATGACTCTGCAATCGGTCCCTCCTGCTTGCTATTGAAAGTGATTCCTGATGAACATTCTCTATACTTTTTTCCCTTTTCATCGTGCTTGCTATCTTTGCTTCTTGCTGTGTAGATCTGTATATTTTTGGAAATTGACTTTCTTGGTTGAATTTATCTAATACACTGTCAATTGTTGCTATTGTAATACTAGATATTTGAAGCAGCTGAAGTCCCAATAGAATGGGAAGAGCACCATGTGGGAACTGAAATTGATCCTAGAACGCAAAGCTTTCTCACATGGGAAAGTTTGGAATCTGTTAGGAGAAATGGGGTTGGCTTGAAAGGGCCAATGGCCACCCCTATTGGAAAAGGACATCGCTCATTAAACCTTACCCTCAGAAAAGAGCTCAATTTGTATGCCAATGTTCGGCCTTGTTACAGTCTTCCAGGCTACAAAACTCGATATGATAATGTCAATCTAATTACAATCCGTGAAAATACTGAAGGCGAGTACAGTGGACTTGAACATCAGGTAAATTTCACAACCATTGGTGTTAAGTACTATCATCTGAATTCTGATCAATATAAATTTGTTTAGTAATTTTTGGTTTCAGGTTGTGAGAGGTGTAGTGGAAAGTCTCAAAATCATTACACGCCAAGCAAGTTTAAGGGTAGCTGAGTATGCTTTTCACTATGCCAAGTCTCATGGAAGAGAGAGGGTTTCTGCCATACACAAAGCCAATATTATGCAAAAGACTGATGGTCTTTTCCTCAAGGTCCACCACTGTACATGCCTGTATAAAATATTTGGTCTCAAATTCTATTCACGAATTCTATTATTAACTGCTTTTCATTTAAATTATTTCAGTGTTGCCGTGAGGTTGCAGAGAAATATCCTGAGATAACTTATGAGGAAGTTGTCATTGACAATTGCTGCATGATGGTAATATAACGAGCTAGATGTATTCTGAAACTGCATTTGGAAATATTGTCAGGAAATTATTGAACTTGTTTTTCTGACCATCCACAGCTTGTGAAGAATCCTGCACTTTTTGATGTACTAGTGATGCCTAACCTTTATGGTGATATTATCAGTGACCTGTGTGCTGGCTTGGTTGGGGGATTAGGCTTAACACCAAGGTACTTTTAGTATTTTATCCAAAGAAATGTGAAATTCACAATTATATCATCTGACAATGTTTAATATCTTTTTGCAGCTGCAACATTGGTGAGGGAGGTATTGCACTTGCAGAGGCAGTACATGGTTCAGCACCTGATATAGCTGGAAAGGTGAGCCGTGAACGAATTCATTCTAATCTTATATTATCTTTCCTAAACCTTTTTGTGCCCTATTGTCATGGAATGTAAAATTATTTTGAGTTTGTTTGATACTTGTGATGAATAGTTTCGTTGCAAGGCATTGGATAAACTAATAGGGAAAGCTTTTACACCATCCTAATTCAGGTTGGAAATTGGCTTAAGCTGACACAAACTACTTGTCAAAACCGTTCTGCTCATTATGTATTTTAGAAAGTTTTTTATTTATCCTTGCTATAAATTTATTCCTTTTGCAGGTGTGCCTTGCCATTAATACTAGTATTATGTATTTAAAAACAACCCCATAATTACAAGCATTGTTATCAATATCAGATAACGAAATATATCTGAAACTTTAGAAATCCTTTATAAAGTTATAACAAAAATTATAATGGGTTATGGCAGAAACCTTGTCAAAACAAATACGGAATATATACATATATATATATATATAGATAATTTTTTAAAAAGTATAAAAATATAATTATAGTTGTGAGCGGCAGCATAGCGGTGAACATAAGTGGCAAAAAGTGGCCATGGACAGCAGCAGAGAGCAGCGGCGAATGGTGGCGGGCAGCGGCAGCAAGCTGCAGTGAGCAGCGGCGAGTGGCAATGAGTGGGGCGATTGGTAGTGAGCAGTGAGGCAACGACTATTATTAGGTTAAATGAATGTTGCACCCTAATTTGAATTGGTCTGGATAGGCCAAATTACTTAAAACCCTTAATACCCCAAGAGGAGCTGCTGCACACATTAGGGTTTTCAGTTGCCACCACACCTCCTTCCTTACGCCGTCGCTCGTCCTTCTTTATGCCACCGCGTAGCTTCGAGTTCTGTTGCGTCGCCGTACAACTTCGTTCTCTAATAGTCGTGTCACCGCCGCCGCCGCACCCATTAGGGTTTCTCTCGGCCTTTTTCGCCATTTCTGTTCAGCATTAGCATCTTATGATGCAAAAGGTGGCCGCCATGAGAAACCCACATTGCCACTGCCATGTGCTGGTGGCAAGTTGTAGATCCGCCACTGATTTCTGTCATGATGCCGTTATACCCGATTTTGGATAACACTAGGATTTGTTTCCTTAGAATTAGCTCTCTATATTTCCTAAAATATCCAACATTCTCATGTATTTATAGGTCCAATGGCCTCATTGTTGGAATATAGAAGAAATATATTATTTTTTCTAAATCTAAGATGGTATTAGAGTTCCTGATATTTGGGAGTCCAAGTGTGTCTATCAACTCTAAAACGTAGCCTCGCTTGAGCAAAACTTTCTTCGCATGAGCAAAAAATTCACAAGGGCAGGGTTGAGTTGCAGTTCTATTTTTCACTTGAGCGAAAATATCAGATAATTTAAGTTTCAAAGTTTTACCCAAAACCATATTAACAAATACAACTCTCAAACACATTCAAATCGATCAATACAATCCATAATTTGTTCAAACATCATCTTCACTCATTTCATTCAATTTTAATCATTCCAACTCAATATATATTTCATTCACATTGAACTCATAAACTAATGTGTGGGAAAACTATACAAACTTACTATACTCGTCAAAATTATATCCAAAACTCAGTTTAATAAACTATATACCTTAACATGTGTAATCCAACCACTAAATCAACTTCTCATCGAGAGTGTTGAAATCAAAACATTCTAAAACAATCATCTATTAACCAAAATCAAACAACATCCAGTTTCAAATATTCAAACAAAACACCATCCTTGCATGGAAACCAAAATCTTGTGGCCAAGTCACCTTCACCTCCAGGTCATCTATCCTAAGGTTCCATCAAAAATATACTTATATGCAATTCCTTTCTCCAATGTAACTTTCAACTCAACAAAGAGAATTTTAAAATTTTAGAGACCTAAAGCAAAGTATCCAAATATAACAAAATTTTAGTATAAATTTAAGCAAGTAAAGAGAATCATTTTTCTCAACTGCCTTTATTAAGATTGATGACAAATCGAAAGAAAAAGAAAAAAATAAAGAATTTGTAGGGTAAATAGAAACTTATTCTATTTGAAAGTCTGATCGGGTTAAAATGAGCCCTAGCTTTTCAGCTACTATGAGGTGTGATTAGAGGGTGGGGGTTTTACAGTCCCCTTGGACTTTTTAAAATTCATAAGTCTTTAGCAAAATGCTTTCATACTCTTTTAGAAGATTAGTCTTGCTTGATAAATAATCTAGGTGAAGGTTAGCCAAAAATAGGTGGGGGCACTGGGCTATTATGTAAGCTCCTTAGAAGCTGTCTGGCTTGTTCTTATATCTTAAATCTAATCAGAGTTGTTAATGGATTAATATCTGTAATCTTTTACACAATTATTGTTTCTACTCTCAATTAGTAATTTTTCTTTTGCATTTATGGTCTAACATCTATGAATAGCATTAGTTATTCATAATAGCTTTATGGGGATGCTGAAACATAACTAGTAAGATTACTGCTTTTAGCAAAAATATTGAGGATGTAAAAGTGTTCCTAAAATATGAAACTGGTTAGAAATTGAAGATGAAACAAAACCTTAGAGGTATTAGTTATCACTTTTTAGACTTGTGGTATTGGACATGCTTGTGTGACTGGCAAATCAACTTTGGTGGTATATTTTGCTGAATGATGTTCAAGGATTTTCTCGTTAGTAGGTTGCCAAGATATGCAGCATTATTTTCTCTGGTGACATTTTGGGCTCAATTAATTAAACACTGATCTTGATACTTGTTACTGTATCAAAATTAGTCCTTTAAAAGGAAGCAAGCTACAAATTTGAGTTTCCCCTTAAGAAAATTCTGTCTACAATATAAATGTTCTCTCTTCCTTTTGAAAATGATCTCTTATATTAAAGCCATGTTTGTATAGGGTTTGACACAACCATCAGGCCGTTTCCGTGTCTTAGAAAAATAAATTTCCTAAGCATTTGTAGAAAAATAAATTAGAAAAAAAGTGAAATAAGTTTCTTAATAAGGTAAAAATAGTTAATGTACAAGTTAAAAAATGATTTTGGAGAAGCTAAATAAGAGAAACTTATTTATTTTTTTCTTATTTTGTTTTCCTCGTAATGCTTATAAAAAAGTTTTGACTAAACAAATCTTTAGTGGTTGCTAGTTCTTCTAGAAACAACATTCTATCTCTCGAGGAGTAAGGTTGCATTTATCTAACCCTCCACAATGGGTTGCAACCTAGGTCACCTCTTTTTTATGAGATATACTTTGTTGCTTACCTATTTTCCTGTGTATATGTAGAATTTGGCAAATCCAACTGCTTTACTGCTGAGTGGTGTTTCAATGTTGCGCCATTTGAACCTCAATGACAAGGCCGATCAGATTCAAAACGCCATCCTCCAAACAATTGCAGAAGGAAAGCACCGAACTGCTGATCTTGGTGGCAGTTCAAAGACAACTGAATTTACAAAAGCAATCATTGATCATCTTTAAATTTTGGTTTGGAGTCAGCAAGAAATTCTTGCTTATGATTTTGGTTTTCAGTGAACTTTCTTTTTATTTTTCCCTATTTATCCGAAAGAACGGGATTACCTGAGCTCAAAGGAAAACTCAACTAAGTGTATGACATTTTACAACCAAAGACAAGGAATGGGCAAGCATTCAAATATTGGCTGCCCAATGCAGTCCTGTGACATTGAGAGGGACCCCTTCACAGTGCACATCGATTGATAACCCTTGGTAGTCCTTTTTAGTATTCTTTGTCAATAATATAGCACTAAATAAAAATCACCAGATGATGTTTCATTTGTTCATCCCCGCGATCTTTGTGCAGGATATTGTTTGCTTTAATTTATTTTTCTTAATTTTTATTCAAAATTGTGACTTGTTTGTGCCCTTTTCTCTTAAAAGAGACGCAGCTATTGGGAAATTCCCTTTAGATTTTGTGATGCTTTGGTTTTTTATCCAAAGTCTACAAATACTATTCGGATTTGAAATGCTTTGGTTCATGAATATGCCAAAGCTAACAATTTCTGCTCCTGCAACCTAATTTTTTCCAAATAGGATTATTATACATGATAAATTACATATAGTTGATAATATTTGAATTTGACGACCAAATTGTTATCTAACATTTATAAATAACTCGTGATTTTTATCATCTCGAGCTTCAATTATGATTATAAAAGTGTCAAAATGACGTGTAAATAACTTATTTATTTGTGTTTTAAGTGTCAAAATTGAACAAATTTACTATGCTTTTAGTTTTTATTTGAATTTTATAATTTGTTTTTTTTTTATTCTTACTAAAATTTTTAGTTACGGCTTGCAATCTTTTAAATTCATTAATTTTGGCAAAGGTTAAAATATTTTTATCTTTTAAAAACTGAATTTATCTAGCAAATGTATTCGAGTCTCTAGCAAATGTTATTTGTATGGATTATTTTTAAAAGTTTTGTTCTTTTTGAAGACAAATAGTTAATGGTTCTTTGTCTGATGGTAGACATCAAAAATAGATTTCAACAGAGAATGAAAATAAAATAAAACTTTTAGAAAGATTAAGTCAGTTTTGGTACAATTTTGTTGATTATTAAAGTTATAAAACAGTATAGTTTAGGTGAAAGTTAGATTACTTTACGATGTGTTTTCTAAAAATTATATTATTTTAATAATCAATTTTATATTTAATTAATTATAACCAATCAATTATATATATAATCGATTGTAATTCGAATAATTTTTTATGATCAAGTTAAAAGTGGATTAGTGTTAATTAATTTGGACTAAAAAAAGAGTGATTATATTAAAAAAATAAAAAAAAATCAATTTTGATCCAGTAAAAGGTTAATTAGAAATTTAAATTAAATTTGATCCACTTATCAAAAAAACTAATTCATCCATTAATTAATATTTTTTTATGGATAGATATTCAATCCATCATATAAATAATATTTTTAAAAGCTAAAAGTAAAATTTTAAAAAAGCTTTCAATGATAAATTTTGTAAAAGAAATTGAAAAAAAATCTGCATTTCTTGATTTTGCATGTCTCGAACCAATCTATGACATGTTTTGTGTAATTTTATTGGTAGCATTTTTGGTTGGAATTTTGGTTTCAACATACGATTAAGAATTTATTACTATTTACCATCATTCCCTTTGTATGGAGCATTAACGAGGGGCTTAATTGAAATGAATTCATCTATTTAAAAAATGTGAGGTAATATATAGACACCTCTAAGCCAAAAAAAAAAACATACATTCTTTTACCATTAATAAATTAATATTTTAGTCGCATCTTTAGTACTAAAATGAGTTGTAAAGTGATGTTATTATTTTTCATGAATATTTTTAAAATAAAGTTACACTAATGAAAATAAAAGGCAAATCACGATGTTAGGATACGCTAAACTCTGTGGTAAACAACGAATAAAAAATGAATAAAAGAATGAAAGAGTTTCACTTGAAAAACCTCTAAATATTTATTGTTGTTATTATTATCTAAAACATATGCATTGTTACTTATAAATACATTTGTGTGTTTCTAATTTTTTTTTAAATCTAGAAATATAATTTTAATTATTATTAAATATTATTTTCTCTATTAGAATTAAATATTATTATAATTATTATAATTAAAAAGATATAAAAATAAAATATTTTAAATTATTTTCTCTATTTATTTGATTATGTAAGATATATAAAAAATAAAAGTTAAATAAAATTGTTGCAAGAAAATTATATGTTTTATAAATGAAAAAAATAGTTATCGTAACACTCTCACAAAACCGTCTACCTTACTAGAGAAAATAATATTTAATTCTAATAGAGAAAATAATACACATATACTATTTTCTCTATTATAATAATGCATTCATAGTTTGACAATACACCTTATCCCTCCAATAGTACACATATCAATATGACAAGTTAAAAACAAAGATGTAAACTATGACAAGTTACAACTTAGTCTATTAAATTTTTTCCTAACAACAATTTTGATCATTTTAAACATTTAAATTTATTTATTCAAAATAATACCGAAGTTAAATTTGTAAACAATAATCCATATTTTAATAAAAATTAATTTATTAATATTCAATTACACATAAAGGGCAAATGAAAAATATACTATAACTAAGGGACATAACAAATCACATTAAAAACTTTACATGTTTTTAACTCGATGTCAATATAATTCTAAAAAATGTTAATGCACTTCTAAAACACATAATATATAATCATCCAAAAATGTCAATATACTATTATAATATATCATTATTATATACACGGACAATACACATAATAGTTTATTAAGGAAAAAAATTACTAAAATATAAAAACTAATTAAAAATTTGTAAACACAGTTATGGTACAACTACTCTCTACCTCAAAAATGGTATTCAAAATTATTATTTTTTTCTATCAAGTTTTAATTATCTTTTCAAATACAATACGAAAAATTAAATTTTATTTTTACAGTTATTTCTTATACTATATACATCATCAATTACAATACAATATTAATAGAATTAAATAATAATAATAATAATATATAAAATAAGTTATAAAATATTTTATTAATAATATAATAAATATAACCCAAATCATTTTTTAATTTAATAAATTAATATAAAAATACACAACATAACAAACCTAGGATTTTAAACTACTTAGTTGTAGAATAAGAGAATTTAAACATGTTTTTAACAAACTTAAACCTGATCACACAAAACTTTGATAGTCAAACTAAAACACGTTTACATAAAATTTTGATCATCAAATTATCATGAGATTAAAACATCACCTTTCACTTTTGTCAAAATTTGGAGAGATTAAGAAATTTTGTTTGTTAAACACTTTTGTCACGTAAAACTTTATCATTATTATGATTGCATTAAATTCCCAAGATTAACACGGATTAAATTTATTAAATTTTGATATCAGATATAGTTAAATATTACCAACTAATATATCGCGCGGCCATTGCAAAATAAAATTACATTAAAATAACGTAAAATAATTTTTTTAAAAAAAGAAAAAAAAAAGTCTATTCATAATAGAAGTATAAAGAAAAGAAACAATAAAAATCTAAAGAAAAGAAAATGTAACCCTAACACACTGCCTCCACCGCAAGCCTCTTGCTAATACTTCCACAAGTAGTTGGACCAAATGTCTTCTCCGAAACATGAATTGCACATGTTTTCTTCCCAACACATGCCTACACAATCAAATATTCAAATAAGTTAATAACTCAACATTGTTATCATCCTAATAATAATCTTAATCAAAATAATGCAAAGTACCTTTTGCACTAGTGACAATGCATCCTTCTTGCTTTCACAACTACCCTTGATGAATGCTCCACACACTCCATTAGGATCACCAAAACTTGCAAATTTAATTGCAGAAATTGGACGGTCTTGGCAAGACAACTCCAAGGTCTTGTTCTCATGGGCATTTCCACAAACACTACCAACAACAACGGTTTGGAACTTCACCAACGAAGGATTACCACCCAACTCCGCAAACAAAACCAAAGTATTTTCACCATCATGTAGATAGGAGCGAGGGACATGGTACCATCTCTGTGTGGGACTCCCACAATTGGTAACACATTTTGAGTCGGTATACTCTCCACGATAATCACATGGCTCATCACTACAACCCTCTTCCTCAGCCATGTAACTGGGCCAGATACGTCCAATGTTTTCACCATTCACCCATGCATAGCCTTTGCCCATTCCTTGCAGATCCACCACAACAGGGTTTGACCCCATAGGAGCTTCGAATGTAGTCTTCCAATTATACACACATTATTTACTTTTTAAGTTTTAATAAATTAAATCCCAATCCAATTGCAATTATTCAAAACATTATTAAAAAAATAAGATTAATTACCTTGTACCAAGTGAGCATTCTGTTTATCGGTAAGTCCCGAGATTCCCATCTGACAAGTGAGTCTTCACTAAAGAATTTGTGGTTCCAACCATCCAATCCAACTTTGTATGACCATTTGTGTGATGATAAATCCTTAGTGATGGTTTCATCACCTTTCTTGCTCACCACCTCAATTGGCCCAACAAGTCCGGAATGCCATGTATCAAAGTGTGGTCCATAGTTCTATTTTTTCACAATATAAACATATTAATAACAAATCAAATATTATCATTATGCCAAATTAAACCAAGGTCCATAATAAAAACCTGAAGTCCGACGGTGACACTAAGCAAGCTTATGGTATTTGTTCCACGCTTCAACTTAATCTTTGACTCAAATTTATCATTAAGAATTCCATATGTGGCCCAATGGGAGCCTATTCAATGAAAAGTGGTGGGAACTTGTTATGAAATTCTTACACAAATAATAAAATCTTAATTAACACATGTATCTAAAATAATACCAATATGTTCTCCATTGACAAATGCGTGAATCACGTGGCCGCTACCGTTGATCCTAAGACTCATATTTTCACTCCAGACTGGATCATCATGCTTGAGATGAAGTCTGACACGAAAAAAAAGAAGGTATGATCAACAATACTACAGAAGAACAAAGGAACTTAAAAACAAAGAAAAAGGTCAAGTGGGGATGATTACTTTGTCATGTACCAAAGGTAGTCACTGGTATCAGCAGCCATATCTTTTTGATCAATAAGTTGATGCACAGAGATATTACTTTTAGCATGAAGAGCATTATCAATATTCTCTGACCTCCACGTCCAGTTCAAAGTTATTGCCTCTTTTTCTGCCTGCTTATCTTCTTTGACCATCACAGAGGTTTGGACATTCACCTGATTAAGCAAATACAAACTTAGCAATCAATAACATCCTTGTTGATCACAAGGAACAAAACTGGCATCAGAGTTTTCTCTAACCTTAGCAGTGTTATACTCTTCGTGCTGACAATCAGGAAGAAGACTAACAGACCATGCTGGAACTGTATACTTCTTTCCTCTAAAGGTTAGGGTGGCATCAGTGGTGGTGTTGGTGTTGCTCAAGAAGCAGCTTGATGATCCCTTTGTGGCATAAATGGTGGCCTTAAATTTGAAAGCACATTGTTACCAAAACTTTTATTCTTAAAAAGAAAAACATAAGTTGCCGAATTTGTTGAAGTATTATTTTCACCATTCATTTACCTTAACAGAGTTGCCAAAATCAGTCTCGGAGACATTCCCATTTGTGAGAGTTTCCTCCATCGACTTCAAAACACTGTGAAGTTCTTTAAGATGACCCCATTTTGGTTGAGCAATGTTTCCTGCAAATATAAATAAAAAATGATTAAGGGTCAAAGTGTTAATCCATGAAAAGTTAATATTCAATGTATAATATTTGAATAGATTCAACTACCGTATTCATCGAGAGGAGCATCGTAATCGTATGTAGTAGTGATATATGGACCCCCGGCTGTTCTACCGAAATTAGTCCCACCATGATACTAAACAAAAGCAAAACATGAATATACACTTTAGTATAACTTAACTAAGATCAGTGATGCCATGCATGAATAATGTTTTCAACTGTGAATTGTTGTTATTGCTTACCATGTAATAATTTTGGAATGTGCCTCCGGTTTGGAAAAATCTAGCCACAGAGTAGGCAACATCTTCGGCAGTTCTGTGTGGATCTCTACCACCCCAATTCTTGAACCTTAAATTCACCCAAAAATAAAAATATAGATATAAGCTCTAATAAAGAAAATGTGAAATAAAACTAAAAATTTGGATAAGGATTGAAGAATATTTAGATGTACCAGCCAACCCAATTTTCGGTCCACATTTTAGGACTGTTAAGATTATTGGGTTCAAAGTTGTCGCAGTACCAACCATTGCAAGTATTGATCTACACATGAAAATTGAAAAATATTAGCTTCACTTCACGTATTAATTAAGTATTTTTTTTACTCTATAACATAAAATAAAATGTAGAAACAAATACCATTGGTTGAGGAGCATCTGACTCCTGGCACATGATCCATGGAACTCCAACATTCATGGACTCAGCCATGTTTGCACACCAATTTATGTAAGCTTTTCCCGCTTCTCCATAATGTGAAATTACGTTACCGTATTCATTTTCAATCTAAAATATCGTCACAGAGTTGTCATTAAACACTTTAATGGAACCATTCTCAGAAAATCCAAAAGAAAAGAGATGAAGTACGTGAGTGAGAATTATGGGACCTGAGTGAGAATTATGGGACCACCTTGAGAAGCAAAAAGTTTATCCTTTTTTACCATATCCACGATCAAAGTAGTGAAATTTTGTATTTCATTCTTAATTTCAAAATAAAAGAAAAAGAAGTCAACACTAATATATTTTGGAATAGATATTATATAAGAAAAAAACTAAAAATTAAACATTACCATAAACACATTATTGACAGTCCTAATCTCGACACCAGGTAGATTGTGAACCCACACAGGAATCCCTCTGAAAGATGAAAACTTTATAAACTTACACGTCACAAAAATATCATAGTAGAGATTAAAACAGAAGGGTTATCAAATAATGTACCCATAGTTCCATTCGGCACAAACATATGGACCAATGCGAAGAACAGCATAAAGGCCAGAGTCTTGAATGGTCTTGAGAAACCTAATGAGATCGTTATTGCCAGCAAAATCATAGACACGACGAGAAGGTTCATGTGCATTCCAGAAAACGTATGTTTCTATCGCATCTAAACCTCCTTCTTTGGCTTTGTTGATTAAGTCAGGCCACATCTATATATGAGAAAAGAGAAAATGTAAAGAACATATGAAATTAAGAAAAAGCAAAATAAGAACAGTGGTTACCCCTGGCGTGCTTCTAGGATAATGGATTGATCCAGATATAAGCAGTCTCCGTTTGCCATCAATTTTGATGGCCCTTCCATCCTTAGTAACTTCAACGGCATTGGTGGCCAGCAAGAGAAGAAGTAAGCAGAATGAGAAAGAGAAGAACTTTGCAGTAGCCATAGTGACTTGGGAAGAAACGAAACTGTTTGAGAGTAATTGTAACGAGCTTCTGTTCTGTCTCTATAGAGAGATCATGGACTTGGTAGTTGTATTCTGTTTATCATATCCATCTCATTTTTCAACAGAATGTTTTTGTGCAGTTAACTGATCTCTTTTAATTAAGTTTTGAAATTTTTATATATGAAAAAGAAATATATCATATTTTTTAAAATAATAACGAATAGATATGTCAGAATATAAGGTAAATTACGTTAGTTTCTGTTTTTTGTTTCTTCGCTATTTGTATCGTTTTTTTTTTTTTTTTTTTTTTTTTTTTTTTTTTTTTTTTTTTATTTTAATTTTTTTTTTTTTTTTTTTTTTTTTTTTTTTTTTTTTTTT
>Ga0099825_1003720_pt1 | contig 20248 bp, 9 predicted proteins | sample SiratroredBW_FD_76838 | JGI IMG/M metagenome (GOLD analysis project Ga0099825, IMG submission 76838) | Root nodule microbial communities of legume samples collected from California, USA - Siratro red BW | ecosystem: Host-associated > Plants > Roots > Nodule | place: USA: California | collected... | reverse complement strand
GCTTTGGGAATAAAAATTTTAAATTTTGAAAATTATATTTTTAAAGTTAAATTCAAACTTGAAATTTAATTTACAAAACAGAGTTAATTTCTATTTTAGAAATAAAATTTCTTTATTTTCATTTTTACTTTTTTTTTTTTTTTAGAATTGATAATATGAAAGTCTTTTTTGAACTTAATTTTCAGAAACATCCTTAACCAGGAACAATTTTGATATTTTTGAAAAATGATGAAATGTAGATAAAAATGATGAGGTGGAGGAAGCAATTGTCCGAAAAAAATACTTCAGTTTTTTCAGGCCTTTAGTTTTAAAAATTACTTTGTACACCTCGTCAATGAAAAGATAAGACATAAGTGTCTATTTGAGTTAATATAAAATAGCTTAGGATTTTGAATTGCAGCTTGATTTATCGGAGGTGGTATTGTTGTTCGTGGGAGGTAGTGTAAGTATAGGTGGTTGCTTTCCTGTCTCATTTGATCCTGTCTTTTAGTAAACTATGAAATTGAATTTGGATTTGATTTAAGATTGATTTGGGTTAGATTTCAATAAAAAAGTTTTACTTTTGGTTAAAGAGTGTTTAATGTTGTTGAACGGAGCAGTTTATAATAAGATGGCTTCTTCATGCATCTCGAAGCTTTCTTAGACACTTCATTTCTATTCTGAAAGTTAATTTTAAATCTGAAATTAATTTCCGAAATAACTTATTTCGAAAGTATATTTCTAAAAAAACCATTTTTAGAATGGATTGTTCTAAACAATCTATTCTGAAAATATATTTCTAAAAAAATTCATCCTAATCGCAAAATTACCATCAAATCATCTTCAAAACTTTTAATAAATCATCTTTATCTCAGGTTGAAAAGGCGAGATAAGACTATGAAGTCCAAAACTCAAATTGACGGCGGCAGTTTCAACAGAATAAAGGTGCGAAATGGTTGGAGGTGGGCGGCACAGTAGTAAATGGAGGTGGAAGAAAATGAAGGTAGAAGAATACAAGATTAAATAGTATGCATAATAATATAAAAGACACTTTTGGAAAGTTTCTGAAAACTTGAAGGTGCCTGAAGAAGTATTTAGAGGTACAGTTAGAAGGAGTTCTACAACAATTTGTGGTTTTTTAGAATACAACAAATACTTTCTAGAAATTTCTTTCCAGAATGAAAAATTGAGTTTCCAAAATACACGTTCCGAAACACAAGACACACTCCTCCCAGATGAGTTCTTTCTAAAGTTGAAAATTAAACTTTTAGAATATATATTCTGAAATATAACACACATTCTTCCCAAATAACTTCTGAAGAACTCTTTCCGAAATATAAATTTAACCTTAAAAAAATCCTAATCCGTAACCTAATAAAAATGATAAGGACATAATTGAAATTTTAAAAAATGGATAAGGTGCAGGAAGTAATTAACAAGGTGCAGGAAGCAATTGCCTAAAAATTAGTAGTAACGGACTCTTTCTTTATAAGTTCTTTGTACAGAACCAACAATCCCTTAAATCTCACAATTTAGCAAAATTAAAAGGTTTTTTAATATTATTTGTCTTATATACTATTTAGGAAAATAATTTCAACCAAATTGATTAATTAGTAAGGTTCTTCAACTTAAAACTAATAATCTCCTTTCTGAACGTTTCACAAAAAGTGATATTCACACGTTTAAATTCTTTCCAAAGTTATAATAATAATTCATATTTGACTAAGGAATTTTAGCCTAAGATAACACCATTTTTTTGGTATCATCAGTTAAACTAAGAATCTTAGCCAACACCCTCATTATATACACTAGTTATGAAATATTCCATTGAGAAATTCACCCAGTAATCAAGTGTGAACCCCCAAGATAAGTTTCTAAGATATAAATATGACCTCACTCTATCATTAACTAAAAAAATTGAACACATGCAATTATCCTTAAAATTCACAATTACAAGGCTTCAAATATAATAAATTAATTAATTTTTCAATTTATCCACAAGCATAACTACCAATTCACCCAAAGGATTAATCATACCCTATCTTGGAATTTAAAATAAATTTAACTTGAAAGATAGAACGAGGCAACAACTCTGAAAAAGTTCCTTCAATCACTTCATAGTTATCAAATGCTCTAAAAGTAAGTTTAATTTTACAAAACCCTATCTTCCTTCATCAAACCCCAAGCATGCATGCAAAAAAAAATAAAATAGAAATAATAAAGAAGGCAAGAAACTAGTCAAAATGATAAAAAAATATGTTCCATACGTTTTTTTTTTTTTTTCACTAGCATACAAACTCAGTTAACCACGCAAAGGAGAGGGTGTGGTTTTCGGTTTTAGAAGGGAATAAGGAAGGAGGGTTTAAAAAGAAGAAAAGAAAAAACAATGAAGAAAGAGTCTCATGACATTTTGGTAAAACAAAGAAAATTCTACATTCCTATTTGTAACCCTAGTGTTTAATAACTTGACCCCTTCATTCTATTTATTTTCCATTCCAACTTTAAAAAATGTTATATTATTTTCTATTTGCACCATTCATATAAATCACACACAATCTACAACATATAATTGATTAAATTAAAAAAAATAAAGTTAAAATTCATTTTCACTGGTAAACAAGATAATTAAAATCCAAATTATGAGTATGATCATAAAGAGTTCATAAGATCATAAATGTAACATAGATCATAGATTTTACTTTCTTAATATATGAGGGATGATTCAATCTTAATACAAACATGATTAAAAGAAATAAAAGAAGGCATATGAGGGGTAATTGAATCTTGATACAAAACTTTTTAAGTATGTCTTAGTATATTACATGAAACTAATTAAAAACATGAACTAATGTGTAGGATATACTATAAAAGAATAATAACAATGTAAAATTTATGTAAAAACATCTAATTCCCAAAAGAGATACAAATTAAAGTCACAAACCCCCTAAATACAAACAAAAATATACATACATAACTAAGAAAATAATATAAAATATTGTCATGAAATCAATTCATTTGTTAATGTTTCCTCAAACTTAAGTTTACCAAGTCAAACACTTTGAATTTGGCATAAAGAGATTGAGATGGTTAAAAGTGTCTTAATTAAATTAATTTAGTTTTACTTTAATTGAATTTGAAATAAAACCCAATCAAGAAGGAGGAGTGGAGGCAGAGTAACATATAAGACTCTTCATCTAAAATTGGTACAGAGCAGCATAAGAGATTTTTAATTTGAAATGGGTGCACAACAAGAGAATTGTTTTAATTAAATTAATTTTGTTTTATTTTAATTAAATTTGAAATGAGAGCAATAAAGAAGAGGAGTGGATAGGCACATCATGACTCTTCATTTGATGGAGACTCTTCATTTCAAAAGCACAAGAAACTCTTTTAAATTTTAATTACATTAATTTTAATTAAGTGAATGGAATAATATTACTGACATTAATGTACAACACTCAGAATTTAATGACATTAATTTTAAATAAAATTAAGTATACTCAAGAAGATAAACATTTGATACAGAAAAAATTAATCATCACATATTTTTATTCTACTATCATTCTTATAATCTTTTGCTCTACCGTTCTTATAATCTTGCTATAAGAACGATATGGTGGAATTTGAATTGCATAAATATATGTATAAAATCAAATCGTAGAATCTTACCATTTTAAATTTTCACTCTCCATTTTAACTACCATACTCTTAAATCATTACATCAACTTATTTTATTATATAAAAAGAAAATATCAATGCAACACGAATTTGGTTATTTTAATGTTTTAATATAATCATATTTAAATTGAATCATTCAAACAAATTTTTATTTAGGTATTAATTATGATTTGAAACCAGATGGCACATTGTTAGAAGCAATCAACCCAAAATTTATTTTTTCCCCCGGATATGACCTCTGACCCAGACTAATAATATACATTTGTTTTGAATAAAAAATACTATTTAAACTAATTCAAATTCCGTGTTTAGTTTTCAAAGTACAGAAAAAAAAATCAAATGAAATGAAATATGACTAAACAACTCATTTTTATTCATATATATATTTTTAATTATTTTGATTGACTAGATTATTTTCCAAATTAGCCAATTAGTACTGAAAGTGCCAAACTAATCATAAGCAAAGCTAAAACATTTTTTAAATAGCCGTATTTGTATTTATTAATATATCATAATTAATATTTATTTGTGATTGATTATATGTGGAATATGTTTTTCGTTTCTAAATTTTTATGGAGAATTGTATTTTATTCTTTATTGAAAGTATAATCCTATCATATTTCTGAATTTTATGAAATCATGTCAAATATCGTTAACATCAGATGATGTTAACGAATTTATTATATAGAAAACACTTTAATTTCATAAGTTGATGTGAATATTTTACATAACTTCAAAAAATTGTAAAAATACAATAAAGTTACACTTTTAATAAGAGATAAAATAAAATTCTTCACAAAAATTTAAGAACGAAAATCATATTTAACCCTTTTATGATCAATCAAACAATTTTGTTTGCTTCCTTTTTTATGTAACATACTACAAATTTTATGAGAATGAAAAGAAGTAATTTATTATATTAATAAAAATAGTTAATACAATTAATAGTATTGAATTTATCTTAGATTTATATATTTTTAAAATTATTCTTAATATTAATAGAATATATTTCATATTCAAGTGTTTTTATTCAATTATAAGAAATATTTTTCGTTTAAATTATTTTTATATCATTAAGATATTTAATGTTTTAATTTTTTTGGTTATGCTTAAATGATAACTATTTTTAAAAAATATTCTTTAGGTAAGATTATCAAAGTCTAGAACAGTTATCGAATCCGTGTATTATTTATTGAGCTAAAAAAATAACTCCTAATTATGATTACTTTGGTCGGCACATAGCTGTTGTTAACTTGTTTGAGTATTTTGCTGAATTAAAATGACAGCGACACATGTTATGTCATTATTAAAGTGAAATGATGTTAATTAGTTGGGCAGATTTCAACTTATGTTTAGACTTAATCTCAATAAGATGAATAAAACAACGATCTTATCTTCTACTTTGGACCAATAATAATCCGTTGGACAAAGCCAGAAATAATAAAGTAAAAACAAACAAGGAGAAACTCAACCGTTACCAGTCTTTGTCATGAATAATAAAATGAGGACTACATAAATAATTTATGACAAATTTTGATAACAATTCTGAACACTTAATAAAGAAGTCAAAGTAAAACAAATTAGTGAAAAATTAAATTTATTTTTATCTTTAGAGTTTTATAAATATACAATCTAAGGCATTATAAAATTTTAGTTACAAATTTAATCTTCCAGCTTATTAACATGAGTTGTAAGGAAAAATAATTAATAATTAAAAATTAAGATAAATATATCAATAACCCTTCTTTCCATTTAGCATTTTAACTCTATCTTGACACAAACCCTCAGAATCAATTACATAACAATTTAAAGTTTAAAGCGTGTGTTTACAAAATGTTAAAATTTTAAGTTTAATCATAATAAAATTAAAGTTAGATGGTGTTTATTTAGAAATCAATGGAACAAAAAATAAAGTTTAGGGTGCGTATTTATAAACGAAGAAGTAAAGTTTAGGGTATTTGAATATTTTTCCATAATAATAATGATAATATAAAATCTTCAAAACATATTTTCCATATTCAATTAACCATTTCCAAAAATAACATTCTAAGGAAAAAGATGAATATATATCATTAAAGTGAAATCTTCAAAGCATATTTTCTTCCTCCTAAAGAGTTGTTTAAATCTGAAACTCGGTTATTGTAGACTCAACTTTGAAAAGAAAAATCTTGCTAATAAATTTTGCAATTTCTCTTAATCACTCTAAAGAATTATTTAAATCTGAAACCTTTCTTACTCGAAGAAAAATCTTGCTAATCAGCTTTACAATTTCTCTAACAAAAGGGTCACTAAGAGAGTTTTATAACTTACAAAATATAACGATATGCAAATTTAAACTTTAGTATAATAAAATATGTAAAATAATAAATAAATAAATAAATAATGTAAAAATACTGAAGATTTATAATTTAACAAGAAATCCTTGTTACGGGATTGGCAAGATTCTTTCAACAAGTGACTTTTCTGTAAAAAAAATTGTTGAATTTGTTTTATTGATGACATGTACTTTAAAACTTTACCTAAAAAAAGACAATGTGATTTCATTTGGTGAACTTAAAAGATTGAAAAAGAATTTAGCAACTTATGCACCACCAATCATAATCGTCATCAATGATATTTTCTTATTCTTCTCATAACTACCAAAATACTTTTCAAACCAAATATGTCACATATGATGACTTTTGTCATTAGTTAATTTTCAAGCCATAACTAACAAACACTTTAATTCAGTATAATAAATATATTTGAATATACCTCTCTACAATCTTTCAAACATTCTATGGTATTTTTAGATTTAAGGTGTAGGAATTTGCTAACTTTTGAAAATTCACAAAGTTGACTTAATCTCTTGTGAGAGTGATTTCATGCTTTTAAGATATCTTATGAAGTTTTGTTTATTAATATTCTATGAAATTAGACAAACATCATTTAACATGTAAAATAACCATTAATATTAGCATAATCTGCAATTAATCCACATATCTTGAAAATATACTACTTTAGCAAATTATATAATAATTACAATATTTTAAACTTTTTCTAAAGAGAAAAATGTATTTAGATCATCCACATTGTTTAAATATAAACTTCAATATTATAAGACATTAGCTGTTGTGATTTATTTTGAGAATTTGGAATGAGAAATAACACATTATTTTTTGTGAGTTTTTCATTTCTATTTGTATGTGAATGTATTAATAAAAAAAATATGGATAAAATATAATAAATAAGAAATAATTTAAAGTCTATTAAAATTCTAATAACATTTTAAAGTCACTAAATATTGTTTAAATATTTATATCATATATAATAGAATATATTTAAACCACTTCATTATTTTTTTGTTACAAAAGCGTACGCATTTTCCTTTTTCGTAAATGCAAAATATATTATACAAGATGGGAATTTTGTTATCAAAATAGGTAGGAAGATTTATCTTAACCCACAACAATAAATAATTTATATGAAATAACGTTAAACTATAAAAATAACACTATATTTTTTTAATTATTGTTATAAAAATGTTACTATAAATTTAGAGTTATTTTATCTTAAAGATGTCTAATATGAGATGAGTTAAAGTGAACATAGATGGTGTTATTAGAGAGTGTCCTAAACACAGTGCTTATAGAGGTCTTTATACAGGGAGTTGTTAGGATTATTGGTAGTTTTGCTTCATATCTTAGATCAACAAAGTCTTTATATCCTGAACTTGTGCAATTATTTTAGTGATTAAGATTGTCTTTAATATTTATGGTTATAGACTTACGTTGTTAAAATGTGATTTTATCTTCATTAGTCAAGCTTTTTCTTCCTCTTGAATAGTGGGGAAGAGATGTAGTAGTCCTTCAAGGTTTTTAGAATCCATGCATTTAATAAATAGAAATCAAATTAGGACAGTTTCCAATTTATCTTGCAGCACACCTTCATTTAAGTTTAATAAATATTAAAACATAAAATTAGATATATTAAAGAATATAAAACTGATGAAACATAAGTGAAGAAAAATTAAGATATTTTTATATTCTCTCTTCTCCTCCTTTTAATTACATTATATTTTCAATAGTAAAACATAAATTTATTGTTTTTTCTTTCTCATTTCTCACATGTTATGCTTCACTCATAAAAAAAGGAAAAAAGTAAAACATAGACTCATTATTTCTATTCATTTCTCACGTGTCTCATTTATGAAAAAAGGATAATCCTTTCATGATCCACTTCACAGTGAAATATTGTATTTTTAACCTTTCACTATTTCTTATGAAAAAAGATTTTTTTTATGTACTGATAATGTTTGGAGTACAAGAAATTGAATAGTTTATATCTTGTCTTCTTTTCAAGTGGTTACATTCTAACTAATTTAGTTATTCTTACTTTTTAAAAAAATATTTGGTATGAAAATTCTTTTTAGTAACATAAAATGAGATCTTAATTGTTATATGTTTTTATAACCATTTTTCAATTGTGACTTATTTATTAAAGATTTTTCTTTTAGTAATTACTTCTCTCGAAATTTTTAATTTTCGTTTTAATTTAATTATTGATGAATTCAATAAATTAAATGAATGAAAGATGATTCTTTAAATATTTTTTGATTTTTTATAGTTATAGTTATATTAAATTATGTATTGGTTTTTGTTGTATTAATAATAATGATAATATATGTAAATTTTTAATATATTATTTTGGTTCTCTAAAATTATTGATCAAGATCTGTAACTTTTTTAGAATGATTCTCTAGGTTTTTAGAAGTAGGTGGATGGAATGTATCATTAATTGTAATAGCTTTACTTTCTTTCAAGATTAACATGTGTAGATTTTACTTGGTTTGATGTTTTTCTGAATTCTAATTTTTTTCTTTCAACTCCTTGATTTTAGATTTGTTTAGTTTCTTTTTGAGAGTTGTTGTATTTAGTTTGCTTGAACTTTGGTTTGATCCCATTTTTCTTTCTTCGTTCTTTTGTATAATTTTGTATGTAATGTATATAATTATTGAACTCTAAGGTGTCCGACAGTTGGGATGATAATATTCGTTACCATGTCTAACATGCAGCCTTTATATATAACAAATAATAATTTAATGATTTTTACTAATTTCATATTATTTTTCTTGCCTTAAATTGAAAGACAAACAAAATATTAGTTGATTAATTTATTGAATTTTAATATGTGTGAATTTTTTCTTACACTTTTTAGTTGATTAATTTATTGAATGTTGTATTTTATCTACGCAAAAACATAACAAATAGAGTTAGATATTTTCAAATGAAAAATCAAGAAAAATTTAGACTTATTTAAAAGAAGTGATATTTTATTAAAATTTTAATACTCTGTAATCACTGTGCAATAGTAGAATTCTAATTATATTTATATCAATAGCAAATTATCTCAGTTATAAAAGATAAGCAAACAGAAACGGAAGAATAGATTGACGATCATGTGAGTCTGACTAATTATAATAATTCATTTTTTAGCTGTACGAATGTATTTTCCGATTTCTTTCTGTGAATGGATAAAAAAGCATCATGTTTTAGCTGTATTATGTTTCACGCTTCATTTTATTTCATGAGTTAATAATATACATAGGTTACTATTAATAAAAAATAATAAATATTTTTTTCATCAAATTCCCGCGCATGTAACTATACTAGTAAAATAACACGTGAACAACAAGTAGAGAATATATAAAAAAAAATTGAACATGTCTAAATTTTTATTTTTTTTTAAATGTGTGGTGAAAAAATCTACGTGACAAAGACCAGGGAACTAATTAAGTCTAATAGTGTAATTATATGGTAATTGGTAGCTCTAGGGAGCTAGAAAGGAACAAAAAAAAAGTGAAGCTAAAGAAGAGGCATTTGAAATAGAGCCTACCCTACATTCCAAACAAAAGAAAACAAGAAAACTAGTAAGAGCCGAAAGTTTATGTTGGCATTCACACTGGACTTTGCATGCCCCACGCAAAAAAAACCAACTGTCCAATAAGTGACCGTTGAAAAATGGAAACCATTACTTTGTTGTGCGGCTTCAATGGGTTGTTGCCATATCCTTCTCTGTTTCCTTAATAAGAGGGTGGGTGAAGGAAGCAAAATCAAAACCACATTTTATATATGTCTTTCGTATTATTATTATTATTATTACTATAGCTACTACTTTAATGAAAACTGTGAAAATCTAATTACTTAAATTAAATAAATTTCATATGTTAAATTACTTAAAGACTGCTTCAAAATCCTATAAAACTATAACTATTATTATGTAGGCTAATTTGTAGTTGGATACGTAAAGAGTTATGTTGAAGAATCAAAGTTAAGGATGATTTCTAATCAAATATTTTCTTTTATTAATTTTTTACGAGGCTTTCCATCACAAAATCATGACGGGTCGTTAAATATCAAAATAAGAAAAATATCAAATACATAATACTAAGGATGTTGATGGACTTGAGGTGAAAATTAGGAAGATAAGGACCTCTTTAATGGAAAGGGTATTGATTTTACTTTAAATGGGTCTTACTTTGTTATTTCATTTTTAATATTTTTTAAATTTTATTCATCATAAAATATATACTTTTATATGTTTTATTTACACTTCAATTTTTTCATTTAAAATTAATTTAATTTTATTACATTTATAGGAAACAAAAATATTATAATTAAATGAAAAATTGTAATAGTATAAAAATAATTAATTATTATAATTTAATATTATTAAACATAATAAATAATATTTTTACATGAATAAAAATATAAGTTCTTTTTTTTTTGCTATAATCATGGTTTTGATTGTTCTTAAGTTCTCATGTGATACTTGAATAATTATTTTCCCTTTCAAATGGGTGGGGTAAACACATGTACATATGAAAACAAAACTTGCATAAGTTAGTATTAGTCTATATGATAAAACACATGGGAGCAAATTTTGCATCAATTCATGACATCTCACAATAATATTAAACTTGCAAGTTTTATGGTGAGCTCATCGATTTTGCAAATTTAGTCTCACTATGTAGGACAAAACAAAAAAACAATTTTCTGTATAGTGAAATATAAAAAAAAAAATAACGAACATAATTTAAGATCATATGATGGAAAATGCATGTAAAAGATAGTAGAAAGTTTTCTTATTAGTTTAATTTTTTAAATTTTAATTATTATTAATGCCTATAATTAATGTCTTACACAATTAGTATTTTTAGTATATATTTATTATATAGTTGAGCTTAGGTTTATTGGATGTGAACATCACAAATTTGTAATATAAAAACATTTTTAACTGGGTGTTTTAAAGAAAAATTAGTTTGTTAAAAGTTGATTGGATTAGGTTGGGTTAAGCATAGGTCCCTCTGCCAAACATAAGTTATAAGGAGAATATGAATCATTCCTGTTTACGGATCACGTTGATTAAAGATTTCTAAGTCTTTGATGATAAGCCTTATATTTTATGAGTGATGATTACAGTGAATGTATGATTCATACATTGTATTTTCATAATCAAAGTTATGATGATTGAGATTGAATATAAAATAAAATAGTACATAAATTCCTGTATTACTCTTATGAATTTTTTTTCCTTTCAATTTAGGTTTCTTCTATATAAATGTGCTTTTGTTTATGATTTCCATATCTCCGTGTTATAAGAAAATTTTTCTAAAATTTATTAATTATATAAAAATTTTATAATACCTATTTATCCCACTGTTTATCCTACTTTTCTTTATGTTATCCTTGGAAAGAGTTTGTTGCAATACGTAAAAAATAACATAATATTTAAAAATTAAAACTAAAATAGTTTATAAAATGGAATCTACACAATGAGAGAGATGATAGTTAACCGACTTGAGTGGAACAGTTTGAAAATTCTGAATAAGTTATCTAATAGTTCTAGCGCAATATGTTGATTCTTTACTAGTTTAATAAATTACAACAGCCACAACAATTATATTAAAGTTTAATTAACGTTTAAATCTCTTATAAATTTGAATATTTTTCGATTGAAATATATTTGTTTATTTTTTTATTAATTGGTTGATGTATATGTTATCATGTCTTCTCATCTTATTTTGTTATCTTCTATCGATTTGTGACTAATATAAAATGATATTGTTGTAATGAATTTTATTATTTTCATTGAAAACATATAGGATAAAGAGGTCGACTTTCATATAATTACTTAAAGAAATTAAGGGGACTGTCATCGTCATTATCATTGATGTAAGTGTTATTAATCCTTGTTATCCAATATATTTTTAATGAAAGAAATTGACTTTAAATCATATGCAACAAACTGTCTGCTAAAGAACTTTGTCAAATGCATAAACTATCTCATGGAAAGGAGAAGAAGACCATTTATTAGAGACAGTCTAATAGTGTTAAGATGGGTTAAACTATCTATTGCGTGTTTGTTATGACTTAGGTTCTATATATAGAAACTGTTTGGGCTTAAACAATACGATGTATTGTGAGTAGACTCTGTGTATAGAATTGTCTAGTCAATAAAAGAGTTTTCTTTCAATCTTGTTCTTGTGTTTCTTGTTTTGTTATTGTTGAGAACCCACAATTGACACCAAAAAATGAAAGAAAGTTAAGAAGTTAAAAAAATAGCCACCAAGTTTGACATCAAGAAGCTTTTTAAGAAAACAACTTTGGATTATTGAGACATAAGATGGATGTCATCTTGATTCAACAAGATTGTGCTAATGCTTTAAAGGGTGAGGTGAACATATCAACGTTTATGTCTAAGAAGGAGAAGGTTGGCATAATCAATAAAGACAAGAGTTCCATAATTTTGTATCTTAGTGATAAGGCACTGAAAAAACTCACAAAGGAAAATATTTTCATGTCATGTAGGTGAAACTTGAGTCATTGTATATGACTAAGTATTCATCACAAACTATTTGAAGTAACAGTTGTATTTGTTCATAATGAACTAATCAAGAATGACGATGGAGCAGCTAACAAATTATAAAAAAAAATTATGGACGATCTGGAGAACATGGAGGTAAAGCTGAAAGATGAGGATAAGGCTTTACTTTTTCTTAACGCCTTGCCAAAGAAGTATAAACATTTTGAAGACATTTTATTGTTTAGGAAAGAGGAAACCATTACTCTAGACGAGGTGCAAACCTTAATACGGACTAAGGAGCTTCACAAGTTTCAGGAGTTTAAGGAAAGTGATAATGGGAGTTTGAATGTGACTAAGTCAAATGGGAAGAAAGAAAATGAGGCTAAGGAAAAGAAGATGAAGCAATACTCATTTGACGATTTGACAAATGTTGAATGTTACAACTACCACAAGAAAGATCACTTCAAGTCGAATTGTGCACAATAGAAGAGAAAAGGAAAAGGCAAGAAAACTCATTTCAAGAAGGAATCTATTGATGTTTGTGCAGCGTATTATAGCTACAAGTCTACTGACGTGTTGGTGTCGTTTGTGTCAGATGCATAGATGAGCTAGGTCACGGATTTAGTGTGCACATATACCATGTGTCTAGTGAAGGAATTCTTCGAGGCCTTTGAACTGGAAAAAGGTGGAGTGGTCCTTCTTGGGAGCAATAAAGCAAGAAGTGAGGTATGAAGTCTATCAAATTAAAAAAAATATGATCAGAAAATGTTGTTGCAAGAAAGTGACGTATGTTTCAGAGCTAAAGAATAATCTTTTATCAATCAGTATGTTTGATCATATTAGTTTAACAACCAAGATTGAACAAGGAATTATGAAAATTCTAAAATGAGTGTCTACAGTTGTTAGGAGGAGGAGAATAATGACATGTACATCTTAGACAATTCAATAATTAATGCTCATGCATTTGTGGCTAGTCAAATGATGCAAGATAAATAAAGTTGTGACATCTAAGGATGTGACACATTAGTGAGAAAGGTTTGGTGAAGCTAAAGAAGCATAACTTGACAGGAGGTGATAAGATGGAGGGGTTGAAGTTTTGTGATCAATGTATAGTGAGCATAAATTGAAGTTTGAGAGTGGTAAGCATGTGTCTAATCGACCCTTTGAGTATGGTCATGTAGACATGTAAGGTCCAACGAGAGCTTAGACTCATGGTGGAAGGTCTTATTTCCCTACAATCATAGATGATTAACCAAGAAGGGTGTGCATTTATATACTGAAAAGTAAGATTGAGACTTTTTAGAGGTTTAAGGAGTGGCAGACCATGGTGAGTAATCAACAAGGGGCTAACCTAAAAGTACTGAGGACAGACAACAAAAAAAGTATTTTTAGGGGAGTTCAATGAGCTTTATAGGGTGAAAAATATAAAGAGGCATAAGACAATTGTAAGTATACAACAACAAAATGAGCCGACGGAGAGGATGAAACAAACCATTTTGGAGAGGGTGAGATGTATGCTGGTAGGAGTTAGATTGACTAAGACCTTCTCAGGAGAAGCTGTATAAACAATCATCTACATAATAAACAGGAATTGATCATCTGCTCTGAATTACAAGACTCGTATAGAAGTATGGAGTGGAAAACCTGTAAATTATGATAATCTAAGGGTGTTTAATGCCTTAACATTTGCATATGTCAAGAAGGATAAACTTGAAGCACGATTAGAGAGATGTATCTTCATTGGATATGTAGAAGGTGTGACGAGATACAAGTTGTGGAGGTTGAAACCTGAAGAGGTTAGGTACTTTGTAAGTAGAGACGTCACATTTGATGAAACTCGAATGACTATGATGCATAAAGATCTGAAAATAGGAGAGAAGAAAGTCCATGTTGAAGTGGATCCTTCCACTAGTGGATCAGATTGTCTAGAGACATCAGGTGTAAAACTATATTGACCAACTTTTTACCTCTTACATGAAAAGGGCCAAACATGTAGAGGTTGACTCTAGCTAGCAGCTTGGGCTTGATAGGGAGAGGAGGAGATCAAACCTACACAAAGGTTTGGATATGTTTACATCAGTTATGCTTTGATAATAGCTATGCTTTGATAATAGTTAAGGAGATAGACCTTTAGAGCCTATAAGCTTCCAAGAGGCTGTAAAAGGTGCAAAAGGTCAGCAATGACAAGTTTCCATGGAAGAGGAGATTGAATCTTTTAGGAAGAATCACACATGGATACTTGTTGATCTACTAAGAAACCAAAAGGTGATAGGATGCAAGTGGATATTCAAGAAGAATAAGGTACCAAATTTGGAAGGACAAAGGTTTAAGGTTAAACTGGTGACGAACGATTTTACATAGGTAGAGGGGTAAACTACAATGAGATATTCTCACCTATAGTAAAATATTTTTCTATAAGGATTTTGATGTTTATTATTAACTAATACAATCTGGTGTTAGAATAGTTAGATGTGAATACATATTTTCTGCATGGTATCTTGTAGGAGATCATCTACATGCAACATCCTGAGGGATATGTTAAAGAGGAGGGGAAGGTTTGTCTCTTGGAAAAATCATCGTATGGATTGAAACAGAGTCTAAGACAGTAGTATAAAAGATTTGATGACTTCCTAAGACAGACATTATTCCAATGGAGCAATTATGATAGTTGCGTCTACATCTACAAAAGAGAATAAAAGTATGTGGTGTTCTTGCTCTTATATATATATATATATATTATATCCTTATAGCCAACCATTATGAAAATGAAGTGGAGGAGCTCAAAGAAAGATTAAACTCAAAGTTTGAAATGAAGGATATTGGTCCCTAAAGACGTATCCTGGGGATGGACATATAGAGATGGACATATAGAGGGACCAGATGGTTCAGATACTTACTTGTCTTAGGGGTACTTACAAAAGGTGGTTGAGAGGTTTAGGATGCATGAATCTAAACCTGTGAGAACACCTCTATAACACCACACAAAGTTCTCAATTACCCAAGCTCTAAGTACTAAGGAGGAAAGGAGGAAGATGAAGACTATCCTGTATGCTAATGGAGTTGGTAGCATCATGTATGGGATGGTCAGTAGTATACCAGATTTGGCTCACGTTGTTAACAGATACCTGGCATATCCTGAACAAGATCATTGGGAGGCTTTGAAGTGGGTGTTGAGATATCTAAATGGAACAATATCATTTGACCTAATGTATAAATGGTCTACCAATAATAAAGATGTTATAGACTGCTTATATAGGGAATGATGATACCTGAATTTTACTTTTTGGTATGTTTTTAATTGTTTGGCATCGTAGTTTGATGGAAATTTAGTTTGCAATTAATGATGAATTTATCTACTACCCATGAGAGCATATCACGCCCACAAATAGGTGAATAAGGCACTATGATTAGAGACTGATTAAAGAGTTGGGTATTTGCAAGAATATGTAATTATTCATTCTGATAGTCAAAGTGTCATATGTCTAGCTAGTCAGTAGACTTACCATGAGAGGATGGAACATATAAACATCAGACTGCACTTCACGAGAGACGTTGTTGAGTTTGTGGAGGTCAGGATAAAGAAGGTGGCCATGGAGAAAAAACTAACATATGTATTTACAAAGTCTTTACAAATATTGAGATTCAGATGTCTAGATTTTATTGATTTCTCATTTAAGGATAAAGGAAGATTATGTTGGAAGTTCTTCCATGATTTGGAGTCAAAGTGGAGAATTGTAATGATTGACTCTAAATCATGTGTAGCAGACTGTCTACCGAAGAGCTTAGTCAGACGTATAAACTTTCTAATTAAAGAAAGCAAAAGACTATCTATTATAGACATTATAATAGTATTAAGACATGTTAGATCATTTAGTGTGTAGTTATTGTAATTGTTCTTAACGATTTTGTTTTGAATGGTTTTCTATTATTCTTTTTCTTTAGGTTTTATATAAAGAAATTGTTTTGGGCTTAGAAGTTACACTCTATTTTAAGTAGACTTGGTTTAGATTTAGAAGTTACATTATATTTTAAGTAGACTTTGTGTACATAACCTTATAGATAATAAAAGTGTTTTCTTTTAATTTTAATTTTATTTTTATGTTTCTTGCTTTTTTATTATCAAGAACCAAATAGAAATAAAAATCACTTGTTATTTTACATTAATTACATTTTAAACTAACTAAAAGATCTCATACTTTCTAACATAGAGAGACAAATAAGCAAGATAAAAGAGATAAGATAACAATCAGCTACTCAGTTAATGAAAAAAATTAAAAAATAGAAATTCAATTGAAAAATATAAAAATTTGAAGTAGTTAATAACAAAAAAAAATATAAACTTAATTTAAAATACTCAAAATTATAAAAAACTTGAAACTTAATTAAATTTTAAATTAATTAAAAAAGCATTGTAACTAATCTCAGCAAGTAAAATATATGAAATTAAGCTGTTGTTTTTCTAATTTTGAAAATTTGAATTAATTAGATCCGGTATAACTTCATCCACGTATTCGGTGCCTTTTACAACTCTGTCAATCGATTCAAATTAAATAATTTGCCAATAGGTGAAATTCTTCAAATTAAGTGGTCACTGAACTGCTACAAGAGTTAGGATAGGATTTGTTTCCCAAAGAGCAGGCATGGTAATCATATTATTCTAACTTCAATCTTATCTAAATAGTCATTGCTTACTTTTTATGAATGTTTTGTGGTTTGTGTTAACAGCTTGATATACATATAATGTGTAATGACCAACTAATCTGCAGAAAACGAAGGAAAATGACCCTCCACTGAACCCTAGCACCTTAGATGGGGATGGTTGGGCTCCACTGTAACGAAAAAAATTCCATATTATTGGATGAACTAAATGCCTTTCAGATAGGATTTTTAAAGAATGCCCTAGAGGTCCATGGTTCTTTAGTTATTGTTATACTTGTAAATAAATTGAGTTACTTGTGATATTTAAACTCATCTACTTATCTAGTTAAATAGTTCAAACTATAAGTTAAACCTGGGTTAAATGAATTTGGATTCATCATTGTTTGTGATTTTTGTTTCTCATATTCCTTTTTGGTATTCTTTTCTTGTGCGAAAGATTAAGACTTTTTTTATATCATGTCCATCTTAAAAAAATTAACATGTAATTAGATGTTAATATTATTTTAGGAGTCAATTAGCGTTTTCTTCATCTCTTTACCAATATAAAATTCTCCATATCTTATATTATAGTATTAATTTATACTTCAATCCATGCAATTTACTGTAACATACCAATTTGATTAAGGTTTTACAGTTCTTTTACTCTTAAATCAGTATAAAATTTTATTAGCTTTTCATGTAAGAATTATAGTGGTCAGGTATAACTAGTTTATTATTGAAATTAAAATTTAAAAATATTTTATTATAAGTAAAAGAATATTAATGAGTTTATTTATGTTGAAAGATAATCATCCATATTAAAATTAGTGCATTGCAATATTAATTATCTGATAGATTAAAGATATCTTTCAAATATGATGTTTATAGGTCTGTTCATGCTAAAATAAGTATACATTACAAATGTAATCTTGAATAAATTATTTCGTTAATATTATCGTTGCTTAAGTCTATAATTTTTTTTTGTCTTATATTCACAATAACTTTTTTATTATGGATACATTTTAAAAAATTAGACTAGTTGAAAGTTTGGTTGTTTAAAAGTAGGAGTGGTACAATTGCAATAAAATATGAACAGTTTATTATTTAAATGATAAATATAAAAAAATTAACTATTCAAATTTTATTTTAAGAAAATCATCATCTCTATAATATTTTTTTTTTATAGATTTTTGGAAGATTTGTTTCTTCTTTTGTAAATCTTCCACCTTAGAGATTTTTTGGTGAAAAACATAATACAGTTAGTCTAGGATTATAAAGGTATTCTCATATCATTGATTAGAGTTTTTTTTATGTATATGTTTAGTTTTTTTTGTATAATAGGAGAAGTTTGAAGCTTTAGTTTAAATCTAAACAAGTTTTAACACAGTTAAATTTTGATAATACTTTGGATATGATTTTAATATGAAGATAAAATGGTTACAATATTTAATTTTATGCGGAGATTGTGTATCATTTGAATATATTCAAATTGTTTGAATTTTTAGATAAATATTTAATGATATGTTAAAAAATATTTATCATGTAATATGATTTTATTATAGATAATATGGTCAACTATTTATAGTATGCTTGAGATATTAAAGAGTTGAAAGTGTTTGAGATAAAATTTGTATAATTTGAGTGAATAGATTTTAAATAAGTTATGATATATATTTTAATAATGAAAAATATAATATTTCAATTGAGTCAATTTGGTTCAAGATCTTATTTTGAAATAAAATATTTCATGTTAGGCATAAGAAATGAAGAAAAATCTCAATTTGAACCAATTGGATCCATTTTTATATTTTGTAAAATTTTTTAATTTTGTATAGTATTTAGGTAAGCAAAAGTCTCGAGAATTTTAATTGTTGGGTGAGTTAAATTCGATGTGCGAGTTGTTTAAATAAAAACTCCCAATGATTTGACCATTGGACAAGCCAACTTTCATTAAAAAAATTCAATTAATTGAAACCCCAAGAGTTTTGATTGTTGGACAACTAATTTCTCACTCAACGAGTTGTTTTTATAAAAAATTTTGTTGGTTTAGTCATTGGACAAATACTTTGGTTGTTCTGTGAGATAGTCTTTTCTAAACTTTGAAAACATATGTTTTTAAATGTTTCTAAATGTTAAAATTTGTTTATCTTTTACTATATTATTATATTTGATCAATATATTGTGTTTGAATATTATTATAATGTGATGAATAATTAATTATAATTTACTAGTACTTAAATTTAGTTAGATGTATATGTTTAAAGGAAATTATGGTATGGATAATTAATTATATTATGTTGAGATATTTAGGTTGTGTTTTGAATTTGAGATTTCCAAGGAGATGATTCTGATTCTATTGATATTGAACTCAGATAGAGGGGAAAATATTAGGTAGTGAGAGTCGAAAGAAGTTTATATGATCTAGTATGCAGTGTGAAAAAAAAAAACTATGTATGGTAGGTCATAGAGATTTACCTTATCATATGAGTGGATTGAGTTCCTATTATGTAGTTTTGTTACGGTGATAAACTTAATGAATGTAGTATGACAAATGCAAATATTTAAGTTACATTCAACATATTGAGTCTTCCAATAATAGAAGTGTATGTGATATATGATATTAATAGCTCATAACATGAAATGTAACATTTTGACTTAGAGATAGATACTTGACTTTTAGTAGGTGTTTGAATTGAAATTATATCTATTATAGTATATAGATCAAATTTGAATATAATACGTCAAAGATGTTAAATCTTTTAAATTATCCTATTTTGTGTGATTATGTTTTTTATTAATTTGTGCGTAGGAATAAAAGATATTGCAGAAGACAGTTTCAGCATAGATGAACTGATGATGAGAAAAGTGTATTATATTTTATAATTGATATTTTTTTCTTAAAAGATTTATATAACTACATATATTTTTAATTTATATACAAAGAGAAAAAATTTATTTTGAAAATTATAAAATAATGTATATATATATATATATATATATATATATATATATATATATATATATATTTTATAATAATTTTTTATATTTTTTTTTTTTATATAAAATTTAAATATATATTATATATATTTTTTAAAAAATATTTTTATTT
>Ga0099825_1003716_pt1 | contig 20257 bp, 7 predicted proteins | sample SiratroredBW_FD_76838 | JGI IMG/M metagenome (GOLD analysis project Ga0099825, IMG submission 76838) | Root nodule microbial communities of legume samples collected from California, USA - Siratro red BW | ecosystem: Host-associated > Plants > Roots > Nodule | place: USA: California | collected... | reverse complement strand
ATATATATATATATATATAAAATAATAAAATATTAGTGATAAATATATTTGTCCATTTTTTTTCTAGTGAGGTTTAACTATGAAAACCATCTTTCATTCCCGTGTAAACAGAGTAAAAATAAGGTATGAATTCTACCTCTTCACATAAAAATTGTTAAACATTACTATCTGTATTATTTATGTCAAATCTTACAAAATTAAACATCTCTAAAACATTGGGAGATGCCTCTTTCTATATATATGTGTATGTATATATTGAGTTTATCTAATAAAATAATTTACATTTATCTTTCTGAAAAAATGTTTATTAAATTATGTGTTCTACACTTTTTAATTACTATAAAATTCTGTCAATATAATCTTTATTATAGGTATTGTAATCTAACGGCAAATTATTAGACAAATTTATCCAAGATAAAAATATTAAATAAATAGTGTTAAAAGTTAAATGTAATTTAGCGTAATGTTGTGATACATTAAAAGAAAAAGTAAAATGTAATTGTAAATCGATCTCTCCTTGTTTCTTGTGTGTAATATTTGATATATTTACATATGTAAAGTGGATTAATTAATTCTAGGAACTAGAATTACTTTTCATCGTTATCATTCATTTGCTAATAACTCTAAAAAGTAAATTACCTTACCTATTAAATTATTAACACAAAAAATAAAGATGAGGAAGAAAAGCAATTCTTTTAAAATCACTATTGAAGTCCATATATATATATATATATATATATATATATTATGTGAAAATAACACTCCCTATTAAAAGCTTGTGATTTAAGCTTTTCTCAAAGAATTCTAATATAAAGATCCCACCCTCCCCATTAATAAGTCATCCATGTGACAATTAGAAATTGAATATTCCTATAAGTAGATTAGCTTAATATAGTAACATGTAGAAATTTTTCAATTGAAGGAAAATTCAGTTAGATATGAATGAACAGCATATAACTTAACAAAAATCACCCACATGCAGAGGAATGAGATAAACAAGCACCCAAAAATAACTGATGTGAATAAAAAAAGGACCATTCTATGGAATTTCCACACAATGTTAGGTTGCAACTTGCAATCTGTGGAGTTGTTTCAGTGGCAAACCAAGCCAATCCATACAATGTATACTGATGTTTCCAATAATAAGGTTTAACAACAAGTACAATGATGTATGGGTTGCAAATCCACCCCACACCTAACTAAACATGTATATTACTGGAGGAACTATAAAATGAAAAGGGAAAGTCACCAAAATAAATAAATAAAAGAAAGCAACTGCTTGCACTCACCTCACTTACCTTCTCTAACATATCTACTGAACAAAACCAGCAGAAGTCAATGTTCACATAATCACATTCAATTGCTGACATTCCTATCTGTGACTTCATCTGCCAAAAAGTAAAGAATCATGTCTTAAGAGGGGCAGAAAAATATCTTAAACAATTTAATTGTTCTGCATTCACAATGTAAAAGGGCTTTTACTATCAAGAATAACTTTTAAGATAATTATGCAGAAGTTTATAGAGTTACCATCTATGTGTGAGTTCAACAGCATTACCATTAAAGCAATTGAATTTATGGTCAAGTACCTGGTCTTTGAGTTACCAAGTGTGAGTTCAAGATCATCTGATCCAAATTCCTCATGAATCCTTTCTCCTTCCCATGGCTTCACAAGCCCCAGCATGTTGCTTCCAAATGCAAATTCATCTGAAACAGCTTCAGACATTGGAATGTCAGCATTGTTATCAGTGCCTGGTGCAACAGCAGGAGAGCAGGTTCCACTGTGAGCCGGAGTCCACATTCGCGAACCGCTGCCGGCCAAACCATCTTCCTTGAAGGCAAAAGGGTTTGAGGAGATCAAGCTGAATGTTGGTGAGGTTGGATTAACATGAGGAAGTTTGATCCCAGCAAACCATTCAGGGTCAACAACTTGACGGCCGGGGCTTGGAGGACTAGAAGATGGCAGGAACGAGTAGTGCTGCTGTCTGGTCCAGCCCAGTCGCGCAGACTGATCCTCCCACTCGGCATTGATTCGCGGTGTTCGCGCGGTTGGAGAGCTGAGAGGAGGTGTGACAGGAGCACTGATGGAGCCACTGTGGAGGTAGAGATGGGGAAGTTTGGGAGATGATGCAGAAGATGAAGCAGTGGAGAGGTTTTTGAGCCATGGAATGAGAGAATTGCCATCAGCATTAGGAATGTTGGTGTAAGGGGATGAGGATGGGCTTGGGAAGGAAGATGAGCCAGGGCTTGGATTGTAGGAAGCACATGGACTTGGATGGTAGGATGAGCAAGGACTTGCTGCTGATGATCCTCCAACTATGTCCATGCGCTCTAAAGGCTTGCATCCCTGATTGTACAAAAAATGTTTCCATTAACTCATCATAATGTATAGCATTTGGGAACCTTCCATGTAATGCAGAAGTACATAGGTAGGATTTGCATGACCAGAGATCTTTCAAATACAACAATTGAACAGTTAATCAGGCATCAACTACATGAGGAGGCAACAAATGTGTGATAAATGCTAATAAGACACTCATGTAGATTAAGGATTTGTTTTGAGAAAACTTTTTCATAAACACTTTCAAGAAAGAAAAATCGAATTAACTTTAGTTTATGTATGTCCTAAAAACCAGATTTTTGAGACGCTAATAAAGAATAACTTTTACCAATTAACTCATTTATAAGTCAGTTTTACTTGAAGTAGAACTTAGTTTCATTTCTTTTTCTGTCTTTCTCTCCTTCAAGTATTTATGGATAAGTCACAATGTTTCGAATACACATACTCTAGATTCATATTGGCTCCCCTAAATATGTAATTTTGGTTTCATTTTTCATAAGATAGAATTTATTTCTAAATTGTTGGGATTAGCATGAAATTCAATCAATAGAAGAACTCTTTGATGGGAGTGTTAGAGAATGTATTGTTAACACTGATTACATATTTCTAAAGATATAAAAGTATATACCAGTTATTCAACTCTGCATTAAATCTAATCCATGTGACATAACTGGTCAAAGAATTGAATGTGCAAAATAAAATATGACGTCACGATCAACCTATTTCAAGCTAATGTAAGTAAAAAGGTGAAAGTCACGCACCAAATTGTGAGTTATTAGGTGATTGTATTGCATGCAAACAAATATTAGACAGTGTGCTAAAACAATGAATGTTTCCAAATTTTATGTGACAGAAAAAGAACTCAGTAACAAAAGTGAAATATAGCAAATAGAGTTATTATCTAATACCATATAATATATTATACTGATTATAAGCATGCATAGATCTGAACATGTTTGTTTGAAAGGGGAGAAAGAAAAAGAAAGAACAGTGACATTGACACAAAAGAAGGGTGAATGATGAAGCAAAAGACGCTCCCAAATGGAATCCTACGTGGCCACGCTGTCTGAAAAAGTCAAAAAGCTAATGCTACGATGCCACACAGCAACACGGACATTACACAAAGCAAAATATCAGACAAACACACCAACCACGGAACACCAAAGCTGGCAAAATTGTCCTTTTGGGTTTACCAAAATGCCCCCGTGACAGGTTCACTTCATGCAATGATTGAAGCATCCACAAGTAAGGACATTTTGGTCCCGTGAAAATGTAAAAGACTAAAAAACAAAAGATTGTCCTGGTTTCTCAGGTGACCATCAGTCAAGAAAGAGAGCGAATATTTGATGCTTTCCCACTAACAATGCCAGGACCACTGCTTACCGGATCCACCGTACACAGCCAAAGAATTTGAATATATAAACTTTTTTGGACAAATAAATCTTATACCATACAATTTAAATTGTTTTAGTTTCCTAGACATCTCACATGTCACATGATTTTATAATTACATCATCAAACTTCTCAATTTTTTCATCTTATGGTTAAGATTTCTCTACAAATTATGTTTATACACCTTGTATAACAAATTTTATAATTAATAAAAACAAAATAAAGGATGTAACAAAAAAAAAGACATGAAAAAATAGAAAATAAGAATTGTTTCACTTTATGTATAACAATAGTTGATGTCACCCAGTTTGGAAATGAAAGATAGAGAGTGTGTAAAAAGAATGAAAAAGAGAAATTTTTGTGTATGAAAAGTGGTGTAATTAAAAGAATGAGGTGAAAAAAAAAAATGGGAATGAGTATAATGCTTATGGTGTATGAACATCCTGTGACAACAATGGTAGTTAGAAACAATTATATGTTCTTATTTAAAAATTAAGAAAAATATTACAGCCTAAAATAGATAGATTTTTCAGACTCCAAAGGAAGTCAAACTTGCTATTCATGATCCATCATGTCTAAGATCTCATCTTCTTCCAAACAAGTGTAACCTAATGGTTAAAATAAATAATTTTCATTACATATATAAAAAAAAAATATTGCAGTACAAAACAAAACTAGTTAATGCTTCTCAGATAATGAAAATAAAAAAGAAATTAAAAAAAAGTCCCAAGTAATACTTAATTTTGTCAAACAAGTCACATTAAACTTTATATTTATAAATAAATATGGTTTAAATAATTGTCAAACTCTGGAAAGTGATTCAAGAAACGCGTTAATCTAATAATACATTTAATTAACACCATGAAAACAGGGAACAAGATAAACACTTTCCCATTTCTGGGAGAAGGCTTAAAAGCTAGGGTGAAAAACAAACAAAAAAATGTGTTGTGACACAAAATTACTCAAATTAAAGCAGCTAAAATTTGATGATAAAAAGAAATAGGTAATTGGTAGTGAAAACAGAAAGAGAAAAAGTGAATGCAGAAAATTGTACCTTGCGGTAAGTGGTTCCATCTGGTTCAACGGTCCAACCTGCTTCGTTGCAAAGGGCTTTGAGGACTTCGTTGTTGTCGCAGTGTTTGGGGAGTTTGAAGTTTCCATACATCCTCAGACCTGCGAAGATCTTCGCTGCTATGGCTCTTCTTCTTCTCTCTCTTCTCTTGTTGTTCTCTCTCTCCTTCCACGTGGGTAGCCTCGTTCCCGACGTCATCTCCCAACTCAAAAGGGTCCTCTTCAAACCTCTCAAAGAACACAACTTTGGACCAGATTCGACCCAACAACGTTAAAACCCCTTCTGGGTATGTCACGGGAAATCGAACCAAGCAGGGACAAGGGTGTGGTGGAAGTGGCAAAGTCAGCACATTTGGTGGATTTGGGATGTGGGTTGGAGGCCGGAGAGTGATCGGAGATCGGAGGAGATCTGACTTAGAAAGTGGTCGGAAAAAATGAGAGTGTTTGTGTTTGAGCTTGTGTGTGAGAAAAGAAGAAGAAGAAGAAGAAGAAAAAGAAAAGAGTGAAGAGGGGGCACTTGATTAGCCAAATTTGCGGATCAAATTGATGATCATGGTGTTTGGATTTTTATAGAGAGAGACAGAGAAAGGGAGAGAGTGGGTTGGGTTGTGTTAGAGATTTTAGATCCACCACTGGCCTAACCTTTTTCCCTCACTTTCTCTCCCTTTCTTTCTTGCTTGCTTATTGTGGTGGTGAGTTCTTTGTGAATTTGTGAGACCTTCACTCTACAATGGATGACTTTTGTTTTGTTTTGTTTTGGGTAGAGACTCTACGATGACTTTGATTTGGCTTTCCTTTTTCTTTTTCTTTTTTTCTCTCTCTATTCTTTTCTGAATTTAGCCTGTTGGTTACTTTCAGTTGAATGTCATGGGATGTGTTAATTTTCCTTTTCTCACTTTTTTAAGTTTTTGTAGTACAACTTATTTTATTGAATTTCATTTGTTTATTGTTTTCTCTGTTCCTGTTTATAAAATTAATAAGAAATGTTAACAACAAAAAGCATTACTACGATACGATTACCTTCAATATTATAAGAGAGTGTTCTCTTTTAATTTACAGTATATTATGCTTGAGTTTTAAGAAAACAAACATCTTTATAAATATTTCCTTTTATTATCTTATAATTACGAAGTATTTATCAATATTTTCATAACTAAATTTTAGTAGCCGATTGATTAAAAGTAATAAAAAATTTATTCTAATTCTATTTATGGTTTACAATATTCAAACCCAAAACTTCAAGTCTTTATATGTATCAAATCAACATAACCTTGGTGATATAATACCTATAATAATTATATAAAAAACAAAAAAAATATATGTTTTAGTTTCTAGGATTTTAGTGAAAGTTTTATACTTTTACAAAAATGCATTTGATATTCAAACTTTAAAAAATTGTAGATTTAGTCTCTTGTTTCTTAAAATGTGTCATATTTATAAAGTTGTGAGATTTAAATTCATTTTTCTTCTTGTACATTTAATAATTTTATATTATTTAGGAGTTCAGATAAAAGTCACTTTAAATACACCATATTTTTCTAATCTTTCGAGTTATCTTTTAAGGACAAAACCGTGATGGAATTCTAAGTTCCAAAGCAGATAATACTTCGGATGCCGCGGTGATTGACCCTAGCGATGTCATCTCAATCGACTTGAGGTTGACGCCGTCTGTAGGGATCTCTTCCCTTAGCCCTCGACCGGAGGATTTGTTCCGATATACTCAATAGTCCCACGTCGCTTAGGAGTTAAGATTAAGGTTAGTTTAAATACACCTTCTCCTCCTAACTTTCTAAAATGTCTTTTAAGGACTAAAATGTGAATGAAACTCCAAGTTTCAAAACGAACAATATCTAATGTGATAATTGACCCTAATGATGTCATTTCAGTAAAGTTGAGTTCAGAACAACTCTTTTACAAATTTATAAGAAAAATTTGTTAACAAAGATATACTTTTTATAAAATATATTTGTTCTCTAATAATTTATGTATTTTATTATTTGTAATATACAGAGAGAGTGTTTTTTTTTTTATTTATCTTCGTATTTTCTTTAACTTATATATATATATATATATATATATACTAATGTTTGTGATATTTTGTTTTGTCTAATAACTAGAGAGGGTAAACAAATATATTAATTTGTAATAATTAATAAATATTTTCATTATTTTCTAACATGAAGTTAGGGTCATTATTCTTATTAACTTAGTTACATTTACTTAGTTTTAACATTTTATATAAAATCTCAATATCAATTTCCATTTTAGTTACATTTATCTCTAGTAAAAATGAGAAAATAGAACATTTACACTAATTATGTACAAAGTTTAAAATTTAATCTATAAAAGTAAAAATGTGTGAAGAGAATTTCAAAATTTATCATCTTTCTACTAGTATTAAATAAAATAGTTATCGATGCGTTCAACATATTATCGATATATTTAAATTTATTAAATAATAAATTGTAATATAAAGTATAGATGATAAAGTAAAAAGAGTAATGCATCAAAATGAATTTCTTTTTGAACTAAGAATGTCTTTTTGAAACGGCATCATATGGGCTTTGATAAAAGTGAGTTAGTAATAGTCAAAGCAGTGATAACTTTAATTTTTGTTTCCTGCCTTCAAAAGTTAACCCCAAAAAACATAGAAGTGTGGAGCATGATTTTAACCTACCTTTTTTTGCCATAGCCATGTGGCTTTTATTAATGAAAGTTCAGGAACTGGGTTCAATTAATGCAACCTTTTTCCCTACATTGGTCACAGGTTCTATTATGAACAAAAATCTTAGTTGTGTAAAATTTATTTCCATTTGTGCCATCTTCTTGTTAATTTTCTACACCCTCTTATAAAGTTTTAAAAATTGAATTAAACTTCCATAAATGAAATTAACTCATACACAAATTAAATAAATAAAATATTATATGAATAACTTCTACAGATTAATTTTAACTTATAGATAAATCAAAATTTTCTATTTATGTTTCTCTATTTATTTCTCTTTTTTAACTAAAAAAAATAAGTTATTGTGAGAATCAAAGAACAAAAACAGTCCTTTTCTATATTATATATTTTTCTTCAATAAAAATAATTATATTTAACCCAAAACTATTTTAATGATTTATTTTACTTTTACTCTTATATTACTCAATTTATTAATTTCAACATGTTTCAAATTTTTATTACATTACAACACTTAGTTAATATATATGTTAGGATTTCCAAGTTTAGTTTCATGAGTATGAACGAGTCTAAAGAGTAATATATAAAAAAAAAATACTCAAAAGATTTATTATTTTAAAATTTTGGACTGAAACAGTGTCTAAATTTTTGTTATACAAAATATGCATCATTCACTGGTTTCCTATTTCCCTGATATTTTTTTCTAGGAATAACCTATTACTATAAATTTGGTAATTATAGTATGTTAACAAATTACTTGACAAATATATTTTTATATATTTTATGATAACTTTAGATATAATTTATTAATATGTAATTCAATTAAAAAATAAAGTATATGTTAATAAATATCATGTATATAAAGGGAGAGAAAAAAAGAAGTTAGATTAGAAAGAAAGAGAATGAATGGATGGGGGCTATTTGATCTAGACATGTACCCTTAATGTATGGAGGGTTGGACATCTAATGTATAAAGTTTAGAGTAAGAAATTAGAAAGTTGAAGAGATGAAAGAGTTATATGAACTTTATCTTCAATTGTCAAATTTGGATGAAAAAGGGCTAATTCGGTGCTGCCACAAAATGAATCCTTTAAGGACATGGACCAAGTTCCTTTTACATGTCTTCTTTCCCACCAACCATGGTGCCTTTAATTAGTGTTTGGAGAAGAACACTCATGGCCTACTAGCACAAATAAGAGGCAATTTTCACTGCCCAGATGGAAAAAAAAAAAATATAAACAAATATCTGGAAGGAAATCTTCAAAAGAAAAGAAAAGAAAAGAAAATTTGGAAGAAAAATTTCATTACTAAAAGGACTTTTTTTTTTTTTCTATATGTTCATTAACCTTGTTCAACAGATACCATGTTTGTTTTGAAACCTGGAAGTCAATTATGATACTGAAAAGATGGGGCTAAGGATAGAGGTATGGTTAAGGATAGATCCAATGTCACACCAATGAAAAGGTAGATTATAATGATCACTATAGGACTTAACATGCATGTGTTTGGTTTAGATATAAATCAACACAATCAAGAAAAACACACCAATGCTAATAAGGATTTGACTTAAGAGATGATCACAAGGAGGGAAATATTTTCTTCCTTAAGGCACTAGTTGGTGTTGAATGTATTTTAACATAAACATTTGGGTTTATGGGTTTGGAACTTTTACTGTGATCAGTGTGAAGTCAAAATGTTAAGGAATTAGCATAATGGTCTTATGTTTCCTAACAACACTCCTGAAAAAGTTTAAATGACTTGTTTATTCAAGAGCATACAGCAAGTATTACAAAATTAGAGAGAAGAATATATGTATGCACATTTTAATGAAAAAATTATTTTTTTATCTTTTATTCAGTAATTTTAGTTTTGAAAGTACTTTTTAATATTTTGTTTTTCATTTCAGAGATAACTCGTGATAACGATGTTTTTCGTGACATTTAAGACAATATTACTTTAAGAAATTGACAAGTGTACTGTAAAAATAGATTTTAAAATAGTAAAAATGGAATGGATCCTAGCTAATTTGAAAATTTAAAATAATTTATTATAAATAAAAAATATTTTAATTGAATTTGAAATTAAAAAAAAGTTAATTAAAATTGAAAAGTATAATAAGAAAACATTTTTGAGAACTTTCTTTACAGAGAAGCATACAAGAGGAACCAAACAGGAAAATATTGAGGTTAAGGTTAATTCTATTCTACCCAGAATTCCATTTTAATTCAATTTGATTTTTATTTTATCTATAGAATTTTTAATCTATTTCAAACAAATTTTTCAATAGGTAATCTTAAGAAATAAAATTTAAGTCCAACTCAATCTTACAAAACCAACTTATAAATGGAGGTTTGCACTTCATTTATAAACTATTGAAAGACTTTATCTCTAGTCGATGTGGGATCTCCAACACATCCCTTCACACCGAGACTGCTCGACTCGTGTGTGGGACTATATTGTTAAAGGGTAGTCCGAGAGCGGTCGGATAGCCCCCAACAACAACTGTGTAGGATAAAAAAAATGCAATCCTCATAAGTCGGTTTTATAAGGTTGAGTTAGACTTAAATTTCACTGCTTGATAGTTAAATATTTATCCCAATTCACCCCTAGTTTCTTTTAGGCGAAATTTAAGACAAATAAATATTAAGATTAGAAATTTCTTAGGCTAAGAAAAATTCAATAATTATTTTTAGACTAGAGAATTACAAATATTGTATTTCATAGCATGTTTATAGAATAAATTTCCATTAACTAAATACATAAACAAAAAAAATTTGTGTTATTATTTAAAAAACAATAGATGATAATTTAATTATTTATTTAATTACCATGGTGTTTTTGTTTGAACCAAATATCACGAAGTGGACTTTAAGCCTAACTCAACCTTACAAAACCGACTTGTAAGGTAAGGTTTGCACCCATTTATAAATTATTGAAAGACCTTATCTCTAGTCGATGTGCTCCAACACATCTTTCTCAAGCCGAAACTCCTCAACTCGAGCGTGAAATTTATATGTAAGAGTAATCTGATAGCGACCCAATAGCGGGTGGCCCGATAGTCCCAACAACCTTGCTAGGATAGGCTCTTATACCATATCATGAAGTGGACTTTAAGCCTAACTCAATCTTACAAAACTGGCTTGTAACATGAGGTTTGTACCCACTTATAAACTATTGAAAGGTTTCATCTCTAGTTGACGTGAGATCTCCAATACTAAATAAAGTTAAAAGTGTACAACTACAATTGTCTTAGTATCTATGGAAATGTGAATGATGTATGATTGTAGGTCTTAACCAAATATTTATATAAATTAGGTAATAGATGTTATCTAGTTTAATGATGGCTTAAGTCACATAAATTAAGAACACATATGGAATTCTGGATAAAGATTATTCTGATTCATGTAATTAAGATTTAGATACTTAATGTTAGAATATATCATGTATTAAATCTTTGGTGCAAAAATGCTTAGTATAAGTATTATAAAAGGCATTTATATATTTTTTTTATGAATATCCATCCTAGTTATGTAGATCCAAATATGATCTATATGTATGTGTACTATTTGATAAATAAAATTGAATCATTGTGAGTGATTATATGTTTTAGTGTTAAGTGGTATTAACTTAAAATTAATAGATTTTTTATAGTTCATTTTTGGTAGTTTACCTTTATATTTTTCATTGTCCATGATAATCTATCATGGACGTACAAGTAAAGTAGGTGGAGACTTCGAAGCTATGTTTGGAGGTGTGTCCAAAAAGACGTAAATAGATCTACACTATAAGAAACGTCGTGATTTTCATACGAATGAATATATATATATGTAAAATAAACATTACTTACAAATTCTTATATATCAATCTGAATTTGTACATAAAATCAGTATTATATAAAAATTTTTATATACAAATTTATATCCATATGTAAAATCAATGTTATATACAAATTTTTACATACGGATCCCCATCCATATGTAAAATCAACATGTGAATTTTACATTCAAATTTGTACCTAAATTATTATATACAAAATTACATCTATATACGAATTTTACATCCAAATTTGATATACAAATTTTAAATTCGTATGTAATACTAATATCATCATTATTATTACATTAATATTATTATTAATATATTAATATTAATATTAACATAATATTATTATTGCTAATATTATTATTACTAATGTTATTATAAATATTATTATTCATATCATTAACATTATTATTAATATTATTATCATTATTAATATTATCATTAATATTATTAATATTATTATTAGTGTTAATAATATTATTAATATAATAATGTTATTATTATTAATGTTAATAATAATAATATTAATATTATTAATATTTATATTGATATTAATACTATTATTATTATTAATATTTTTATTAATAATAATAATAATACTAATATTATTATTATATTAAGATTGTTAATAGCCCGTATGTAAATTTATTTATTTTTTTATAGTACTGGACGTGATTTTCCTCTTTTTTAGATTATTTTAATCTTGTGTTAATAGTAATTTTTATATAAACTCTGTTAAATCTGATTCTTATGAGAACTTTTATTGGTATTACAGCTCTAGACATAGAAAATAAAAGTAAAAAAATTTATAAATGTTTGAAGGCACGAATTTTTACCTGATTAAATTACATAATTGAGAATAAATATCTTTTTTTTTTCTCATCTTCATAGTTCTTATTAAAGATAGCAGGTTTAAATTCTTAAAGACTCTCTTTTGGATTGTTGTTTTTATCTTCTTCTTTTATGCATTAAAACTCAACTTCTCATGCCTTTATTACCTAAAAAAAAAAAAAATAGAAACCTAATAACCTTCAGAAAATAAAACGTATATCATCTTTAATTTCAATATTCTAAAATTCACTTATTTTAGGAACAAATATAGTTAAATGTGAAAAAATGGGCTTAAAATTTTCTAAATATATTTGAAGATAGTTACTTTGATCGAACATTTTAGTAAGGTAAGGAGAATTAGTTGACAAATACATATGTTTTTATTCTGATTTGCTAGTAATTTAAGGATTGGATTTGAGTGTAGATTGATTACTCGTTAAATCGAAATAAAAGCGCAAGAAATAATCGTTAACAAGATGCCATAGACATTGGATTTGTATTTATTTCCTTTAAATTATGGATGTTTTTTTTCGAGTTTATGCAATCAAAAGACTTGAATGGCTATAAATAATTACAAACACACCAAAACAAGCCAAACGTAGGTTTTCAATAGTTTTCACATCAAATTACAAAGTAAGTCATTTGTCATATACCCAATTAGTCCACATACACAAAAACATTAAAGACCACAATTTTTAAGATATATAACTAAAAAGACACCAAGAGTACGTTTAGATAAAAGAAATTACAAATTCTTTTATAATTATTTTTCATTCATACCTAAAGCATAAAATACACATGTTTAAATTGATTCCTTAAAACATTGTAGGAGACTTAATGGACTAGGAAAGACGCACGTGTAAAGTTCGGCGCACGTGCTAATGAAAACGGTCCGTTGTGAGGTGCAAAGCCATGAAGAGTGAAGGTGGAATGATGGTGATGATTATTATTATGCATTGATATGTTGTTGTAGGGATAATGGAGAATGGAGGGTCCCAATCCAATGCAAGAGCCTCTTTTAGGTTGATTCCACCTTCACTTGTCGAGCCATGGTCCCATTCTTGTAGTTCTAGTCAACTAAATTTTTTCTAACATTTTTGTGTAGAGATTTCAAATTTAGCTTGGTTGGTTCACCCCATCAACCTATAAATGAAAGAAGTTGTGTTGGACTCTTAAATATGGAGGTGAGAGAATGGCTAATTTGGTGTGTCAAATATTAGGTTGAGAGAATGGTTAATTCATTAATGGTATGAAAACTTGCTTTAAGGAGTCTTTGAAAATATCTTTCTTCTTTTATTTTCATTTTTCATTTCAATAATCTTTTTATATTCTCAATAAAATATAATTTTATCCCTTTATGCTATTATTAAAGGATAGCTTAATTCATTGGCTAGATTATATTATAATACCGATATTGAGGAACCTATAGATAGATCTGTTTGGTTGATATTTAATTATGAAAAAATAAATAAATTTATTTAATTTTGAAATTTAAAAGAAGAGAGAAATGTAATGAAAATGGATAGTTATTGTAGACACTCCGGTAGGCATATCATATACTCATTTCACTTGTTAGTAATATAAAATTTAAGATATGAATGAGTTATTTTTATAGGAATGATGATACCGAAAAATACTTTTTTTTTTCATAACCACATAATAAAAATAGGAATATTTAATCTTCAATAAAAAATAAAAAAGTTGATGCGAAATAAATATCTCGTAAGTGTATAAGTAAGATTAATTTTATATATTGTTTAATACGTTTTAATTTAATATTTATAATAAAAAAATAATTTGAATATATATTCAAATGTGTTCAATAATTAAAATTATCGAAATTAAAAATAAACAGGACTTAAATTATGTTTGTTTGACATATCAATTTGGAGAAAATCACGTAAAGCAACTTTAAAAACATATGAAAAAAAGTGAATCACGAGTTTAAACTATACTTAGAAAAATCAGTTGCTAGCAACAAAATCTAGTTAATAAGATAAACATAATGTAGTTAATGAGGGGAGCTGACGGAATGTTGGCTTCAGTTAAATTGAGTAAGGAAAAAAAATAGTTATTTGCACTTGGCGAAGCATAAAATTGATTTAATTATGATTAAATAAAAAATTTATGTGAGGAATCTAGTGGTGAGTCTAAGTCTTGTTTTTAGTAAAAATGAGAATTTGAGTTTAAGTTTCATATTAAGTAAAAGTAATAAAGTTGAGCAACATGTAACTAAAAAAATTTACAAATCCATTGACTTACTTAAGATTTTGGTTGAAACTAACATCAATTTAACATCAATTTCTTGTATGTGTTTGTCTCATATTTTATTTATGTGATCTCTTATGTTTTTTTTTTATGATTTATCTAACAAGTGATATCAAAGTCTAATTCTAAGGTTATTATTGTCAAAAGTTGACAAACAAGAATGTTTGTTTACATAATTCACTGTATGATAATGGTAATGAGAAGAATCGTCATTCAAATTTCCAACATTTGTGTAGTATATTTATCATTGAACTTTAGTTTCTCAATTAAGATTCACTACAAATATTTAAGTATTATATTTCTAATTTGAATTGTTCATATGGTTTACTTTATATATGGAAAGATTAGTCATCATTTAATTTATATATGAAAAGATTAGTCATCATTTAATTGTTTATTAGTACATATGTTTTATTCCATATTTTATAAATTTCATGAAGTTTTGGTTCATTGCATTTTGTATTAATTTTTTTTGTGTATATTTAATTGTGTTTTATTTCATGTCACATTTTCATTTTGTTCACCTAAGGATTAATGCAAAATACTATCAAATTTTGTTGAAATATAAGAATTTTTAATTAAAATTTGTGTACTGATCAAATATAAAAATAATGGATCTTTCTAAATGAGATATGATTACACCTTTGTTTAAAAAAGGTGATATGTTCATGCATGATGAGAAAATTTAAATGTGGATCATCTATATGTATAAAACAATGTCATCGATCGATGTTAGATTAACTTAGCACGCTTAACCAAAAAGTTGAGAGGAGTAAATGATTTTTTATAGTTTACACAATGTAATGTTCATACTATATTTGATGAAATAAGATTTAGGTATCCTTGTGTGAATTGATTGAATGAAAGAAGATGGAATATTGATGAAACTAGACAACGTCTTTTTTTTTTGTGAATTTCTTAAAAACTATGTGACATGGCATTGTTAATTATTGGATTTTCTAACTGTAAACTAAATTGATGATGTTTTTCAATTCACTATGCATGGCCAACTAGAAGACAAGATTCATGATATTGAAGCATAATCTCCTATAGAAAAGTCATATATTTGAGGATATGTCTAGGGATGCATAGACTCCACCTATCTTGAATCAATTAATCTGAATCAATTAATTTTCCACAATTGTTAGAAGTATTAAGGTTGGTGAATTTGAAGACAATTAATGGGTGGATTGTGAAAGCTTTACATAATTGCTTTGATGGTTGTACATGCTTTCAAAAGGAAATACACTACCAATCCTAATTATAACGTGAAAAAGATATTGTCCAATGAGGATGAAGTATAAAAGATACATGTATGCCCTAATGGTTGCATATTATATATAAAAGAATTTGAAGAGTTCAAAAAAATGTCCCAAATGTGGATTATCATGTTGCAAGATCAAGGACTTTGATAAAGACAATAATGATGAATTGAGCCCTCTAGAGACCTATTGGTATCTTCCAATAATTACAAGGATTAAATGTTTATTTGAAAACCAAAAATGATGCTAAAAACCTTAGATAACACGCAAATGAGAGGAAATGTGATAGAATAATTGCTATCCAATTGTTTCTTTGCAATGACAAAGAAATTTGATACTTGTTATCCCTATTTTGCAATAGTTGTGGTTCTTTCCTTTTTCACTTTCCTTAGTATCTTATAACCAAGAGTATGACACATGTCAATCTTGTCTTTCTGGGACAAGAAGATGACATGTTAGTCTTAGGCTTTGTTTAGATTAGAGAGTGGATTTGGATTCAAGTTGATTTGAGATGAAAGTGTATGAAAAGTTGAGTTACTTGAATAAAAGGAAAGATAGTGAGATTTGAGTAAAAAACTTATAAAAATATAATATTATTTTAATCAATTTTGAAAACTTTCGTCTTAAATCTTGTTATGGTTGCGAAGAAACACAATAATCAAATTTTTGCCTTGGTTTCTATATTTTTTTATTTTTTTATTATTCAATTGTGGAATTTTTTTAATTTTTGTCACACTCCAACGGTCGCAAATCATCTATCACTTGAAACAAACATACACTTAGAGACGACAACAAGGTGATGATAAGTGCGGATTTGATTATAATTGTCCTTGTTCTTGTATTTGACAAGTATAAACTTTGTCATATCCATCCTCATACCCACGCCTCACCCTCTCAAATATTTATTAGATAATCTTTTTACAAAACTAAAAATTAAAACAAAGGAAGTATATATTTTTAATAATTAAAAAAATTACTAAATAAATTAAAATTGACTTAGTAATTTAAAACAAGTGTGAAAGTAAAGATAAGAACAATTCAGATATATGTAAATACACATCTCATCTCGTACCTGAATTAAAGAATATTACATATATCCATGTCTAGTCAATTTGAGTATTTCCTGTAAATATCAAGATTGGTTTGCATAATATTTACAACTATCAGTTTACTTGTCATCCTCAATTCGTCTCACCCCTCTATCACTTAAAAGAAATCTTATCATATCAATATAACTTCCATCATGTTCTTTAATATATAATTCAAAGTCGTTGTCTCTAGAGAATTTCTCAATATCAAAATTATATAATTAGATTCTAATCCTTGTTCTTCTTAACTATCTTCATAATTTCCACAAGTAATATCAATTATTGAATTCATAACAATATAAAAAAAGCACAAAAAAATAGAAAGAAATCACTATTGTAAAATTTCACTAACAATTACATTAATACTAATCATCATAAGATAGATAAATATCTAGGTAAATTTATATTATACTTTTCAAAAACAAATTTCCTCCTCACGGGGATTATAATATATACATATCTTAAGGAAAGAAAATAATCAACAAAACATAAATTTTAACACGCACAAAAACATAAATTCCCTCTTGCAATATCACTTGCTGCCATGAAACATAAGCTCATCACAGTTTAAAAAAATAACAAGTAAACAAAACAGGGTAGGTTAGTGTAACATCCCGAAAGTTGTCATAATGTTAGATGCACTAAATTGTTTGATTTACTTCTCTTTGAGGTATACCATCCAATAAGTTTCAGTTATATTAAATAAGAAAACTTAGTATTAGACAATTCATCTTGAACAACCCATTAGAAAATCCAAACATTATGCTCACATTAGATGATCTAATACATTTTAAGCAAGCTTATTTTCAATTCATTTTCATTAAAGTAACTTCTTCCAAAAATAGTAAGAAAATCATACTCATAGGTGAATTATATACTAGATTTTAGCTTTAGTTTTTGAAGCATAAAGACTTTATGAAGACTTGAGAAAGGCTAGTTGAAGATGTTAAGTGAACATTAATATTCCATTAAGTTAAAGATTAGGACATAAAAGGCCATTAATAAAGTAAACATTTAAAGTTAGGATAAGTTCAGTTGTTGCCATGTAAGATTAGTACTATAACACTTATGATTGAACAAAACAAAATTAATTGTTAGCATTCAATTAAATCGCCAAGAAGAAACTATGCAATGATTACGATTACCATATACTTTATAGACAGAGGATGTAAATAATACTCTTTACACAGAAAAATACAACAAAACATTAGAGAGAACTGGTGAAAAAAAAAACCGAGAAAATATGTTTCAGAAGATACCCAATGCCTTACAACTTTTTTTAATTATTTCACATGTTTATTGATTTCTCTTAGAATCATTACTAATCTTTGTATTAATTTTAAATTCGGATTCTATTGCACTTATAAGTTATATATTGTATGATTGAAGGATAATATTAAAATTACTCATTTATCTTGACTAACTGTTGTAATTGTTATTCTTTATGTTGTATTTGTAATTTTACTTCTAATGAATTTCTTTTCAAATATTGACATTTTAAATTGTCTAATATTTTATCATTGATTATTTTCTTTTACTATTTTAATGAATTTCTTATTATTTCTTTTATTTATCTTTAATCTTTAATTAAAGAATAGGATGGATGTTGCTAATTTTACATCTTTACATATTTTTCTAAAAATGGATAGAGCATTAGTAGAAAATTCAATATCATTTAAAGAGATAACTCATTTCACTATGATTTTCACCTAGTTGGAACCCTTAATCTTGGACAATCCATTAGTTACTTTTTTCTTAGCTTTGATAGCCTATATTCATTGAACAATCCCTTTTCTGGTATCCTGTGATATAAAAACTTGTATCAAAAGTTTAGTATATAATTAAAGAAGAAATAAGTATAATCTAACGTGAGAATATAAAGATATAATATAGACTATTGTAAAAATTTAACTTTGAATGCATGATAAGTCTAAGTTTTGCGCATGTGAACTATTTCTTTTATTTCTAAAAATAATAATATTTCTTTTATTATTTCACATAATCACCGTCCACATACTTTTCTCAATTTACTTTCCTTTATTATAAAGACTAGGTAGAATAAATTATTGTAAGTGTTGTTTGATTACATTATGTAAGAAAAAGATGGCAAATTGTTTTTTCATTTACCATATTGTATATAAAGTACTTCTGAATTGTATGCCTCTATGCTATAAAGATTATTTTGTTTAACATTATTCTCGATGCAAAATACACAGCATATTATAAAACCTTAATTTTCTAGAGGTCATTGAATAACTCACTTTCTTCCCCACATATATTATCCATCAAAAAATTATATGTTGATATAATAGTAAAGCTTTCATTCTCTTCTTTCAAAATTCAATTATCTTATATTAAGTTCGGTAGTTTGTCTAATATCTCTTAGAATAATTATCATAATTAAGTACCAATTCAAGTGATGCTCTTCTCCAAATTTCATCCTCAAATATTATCATTTTATCTCCTAAACTCATCAAGTATTAATATTATCAATTCATCTCTCTCAACTCACATAATGTAGTGTCTTTAAATATTAAATTACTATATAATCTAAGATACTTATATATATATATATATATATATATATATATATATATATATATATATATATATATATATATATATTTTTACATTTTATATTTGGGTCTAATCTATTCTATATAACAAAACCACCATTTGAGAGAACAGTTAGTTTACTATTAAATTTCATGTAAGAATAAATCTACAATAGGTCACTTTTTTAAATGAATCTAAGATATTTTTTAATATTCTTTATAATTTAGATTTTGACATAGTATATTTCTACAAATTTAATTTATAAAATCAAAATAACTCTCTTTTATATATTATTTTTGTTTTAACTCTAATTTATCTGAAATTTAATTTTTCTTAAATGTATAACATGTAATTTCTTGTTGATGTATGAGTTTAGACCTTCTCATAGTTTTTATTTGTTAAATTTTTTCTTTTGTTGATAAAAAATATAATATATATTTTCTTTTTTTAAGTTACATTTTAAAAATATTTTTTTCTATTTCATTGTCATTTTCAAAGTTTAAAACAATATTAATTACTACTTTTTGTACTTTTATTTTTATTTTGCATTTAAATATTCTTGTCGAAGAGACTCTCTATGAAAGTTATTTAAATATTTTATATTATTTTATAGTTAGTATAGATTCAGACGAGATAATAAATATGAATGTTCTATATTGATTATGAAATAACCAACATAGTAACGATGTAGTAAGTAAAAATTATCAAATTCAAGCTTTTTTCCTTGGGCAGAACTTGTGAAGAGAATTCACAAAAATTATTCTTCAATACAAATATAAAATATAGTTTTGATGAGTTATTGTCACTCTCAGCACGCCAACATTATGACAACTCCAGAAAAAGAAAATCATCATTTATATTCTTTTGAACTTCAATGTTCATTCATAATTTTATAAAACAAATTAATAAGTGTTGCCTAGCCTACACTTTTTTTTTTTTTTTT
>Ga0099825_1003714_pt1 | contig 20262 bp, 8 predicted proteins | sample SiratroredBW_FD_76838 | JGI IMG/M metagenome (GOLD analysis project Ga0099825, IMG submission 76838) | Root nodule microbial communities of legume samples collected from California, USA - Siratro red BW | ecosystem: Host-associated > Plants > Roots > Nodule | place: USA: California | collected... | reverse complement strand
TTGTGTTTTTTTTATTATATATATATAATTTTTTATATATTTATAAATATATAATATTATTTTTTAATATATATTTTTTTTTTTTTTTTTTATATATATATATATATATATATATATATATATATATATATATATATAAACATATATAACTAATGTTAAAAGCCATCATTAATGTTATAACCATCACTAATACTAATATTATGACTCAATATTTGATTTTGCCTTATTTTCTAAAAAAAAACACAAGTATATGGCACATCACTTTATTATTTTTTAATAGTTCTATTATTCTCTTATTGCTTTGATATGTATGTTTTAATTTTTAATTTTGTCTCATAATTTTTGCCGTCCATTTGGTTGCCTTTAGCTATATTATATTACTCTATTGCATATTATTTCACCATTTAAATTGCATGATAAGTCAAGTTGTTTTTTAGCCCTTAGCAAAACTCAACTGTTGTAACCACAGTAAGAGAAACAGCTTCAGTCTCAGTAACCAATGGGCGATTTTACGGTTGCGTTAAACCCTCCCAAAACCTTCGGCGCCGAGATTCTACCACCTATTAATCGCACTTCCGCGGCGGCGCGTGGGCGCGTAAGTAAAATCGCTTTCAAACCGCACGGATTTCGAGCAATCCGCGCCTCGGTGATGCCGAGAGAAGGCCAGCAACAACCGTCTCTGGGAGACTCTCTCGTGAACAGTCCACGCAGAAACGACGTCGTTGACGTTATCAGAAGAGCCGCACTCTCTAACTGCCTCTCCGAAACTAACCTCCACAACACCGTTCCCGGTCTCGTGTCCAAAACCCGCGGCAAAGTGTGCCATCTTTGAAACCGTTATTTATTTATTCGTTGTTGTTCTGTGTCGTTTGAATTGAGAAATTGTTTGTTGCGTGTTGGAAGGTTCGAGATATTTACGACGCTGGGGATTACCTCGTTTTGGTGACCACCGATCGGCAGAGTGCGTTTGATAGGATTCTTGCTTCCATTCCTTTCAAAGGCCAGGTGTGTGATTAATTCGGGTTTTGAATGGTTACGAATTTCTTTTCTAATAGGAGTTAGGGTACCGAAATGCTTAGGTAAAATACGAACACATTGCTGTTTTCTAAAATTTCATCTTCTTAGCATTTGAAGAAAACAATATAAGGGGGACGATAAAGCATTTACCTGATTCTGTTTTTGGATTTTTAGCACACCTGTTTTTGAAATGATTTTCTTAAAACTTTATAGATTTTGGATGAAAAGGAAATTGGACAAACTGTATTTCTCTCTAAATTTTGGAAATGTGTATCGTGTGTTGTGCTATAGGCATGTCATGTTTTGAAATTTTTAAGTTTGCCATACTCCTGCCATGCATGTGTTATATATAACTAACTGTATACAGTATTCGTGTCCCGTGTCATATTGTGTTATTCATGGTTTGTAGAAGGTAATGTAGAAGAAAGCACAGTTTTTATTATGAGAGGAATGACCGTTATCTTTTCTGGATACTTGTATTTGTGTGTTTTTTTTGGCTCTTAACATGAGACTTTGTGGACTCAAGGGAAAGGAAATGATCTGGATCATTAAACTAATTGTTTTGATGGAGAAGTTGTAGATGAATAAGAGGATGCGTGGAAAATTATTTTTTAGCTGGTGGAGTGGTGGCTACTGAACACTTGACATTCAATAACCTGATCATTTTTCCCTCCCAATTGCAGGTTCTGAATGAGACAAGTTTGTGGTGGTTTGAAAGAACTAAGCAGATAGTTTCTAATGCAGTTGTATCAGCTCCGGACAAAAATGTTACAATAGCTAAGAAATGCTCAGTTTTCCCTGTTGAGTTTGTTGGTGAGTAACTTGCTAATCCAAACAATTTTTGTTGGCTTATTGGACGACTTCATTAATCACCTTTAGCTTCTGACACTACAACTATAACATGAAAAGTGTTATCATGTAACTGCAGTTTTTCTTTTTCCATTTTATTTTGTAATACCATATCATGCCATTTCCTATGTAAGAATAGATGTGAGAGTTTTTTTTATTGGAGCAAGTGGGGATCAGAGCTATCTTATAATATGTCTGAACTTATACTGAATTCTCACATAAGTGAATTTCTTACCGGAAATACAAATACTATTCTGAGAAGTGGTGAAAATAACAAAGATGGTTGGGCTTTTCAGGTTAATTATTACTTTCACATCTTACTAAATCCTTTGACAGGTTCGATCATTGTTGATTAATTGGCATATTACACTGGAGTCACTTAAACAGATATTTTTTTCTGCAAGTGAGATATTTTTAATGTAGGATGTAGAAGAGGAGTCCTTTTGCTATAAAAGGTAACTTGGGAAAATAATAGATATTGTGGATATATCCTTGACAGCATTTTGTTTAATTATTTTGAAATTTGGAAGAGAATCCATAAATTTTACTTGAGTAATTGAGATAAAATGATTGCAGTTCCTGGTTCATGACTATCTAAATTTATTTTGGGTTTTTTCTGAAGATCCACATATTGTCTTGTGTCTTTGAAATTTAATTTTATTGTGTTTGTGAAGTGTTGTAAAATATTTAAATCTTTTAAAAATGGAAGGTTCGGATTCTAACAACCGTATGTTGACACATGTTACTGGCTTGTAGCAAGAGGATTCGTCACTGGAAGTACTGATACATCTCTATGGACATTCTACAATAAGGGTGCTCGGAACTATTGTGGAAATGTCCTCCCAGATGGTGGGATTTCTCGTTTGTGTCTCATTCTTAAAATATGTGTCCCTATATTTAATAGGACATTAACACATGACAGGAATGGTAAAAAATCAGAAGTTGTCTGAAAATATACTCACTCCAACAACCAAGGCTGCAGATCATGATGTTCCTGTCACTCCGGATGAGGTATGATGCCTAGTTTTATCACTTGCAACCAGCATCTTCAGTATGGTTGAAGTTACAGCGAATGATGATCCTGTTATAATACTGTCTTGAGTTATCAATTAGTTCCTGGCCCCCTTATAAAAGAGGATGCTTGTGTTAAATCATCAATGGTGTTTCTTTTCAGTTTGCTTTATATTGCAGTTTTTATGTCGTTATTTGTCTGAAAATATCATCCAAGATCAATGAAGAAATGAGCAAAATTATGATTGTAGATTTTCTTGTTAAAGGTGGAGTAGTGGACTAACCTGGTACGTTGGTAAAAGGAAGCATGAATAAAAGCCTAGGGTATCCCCATGATTATTAGTAGAATATTCTTGTTCTTGGAGTTACTAAGGTGTGATGATGGAGTTCCACCAAAATGATTATCTTTTGATAACAGTTTCTTATCTTGAATTTTTTATGATCATTTCCCTTGCAGATTATAGAAAGGGGACTGATGACTCGAGCTGATTATGAAGAAGTGAGTGAAAAAGCATTAGCCTTGTTTGAATATGGACAGGTAATAAGCTACGCTTGCAAAGTCATTTTTGAATTTGGGAAATAAAGGACACAGTGAAGTGCCTTCTCACTGTAGCCACTAAGATCACTTGTAAAATATGACATTTTTTCTTTTGCACAAAAGAAGAAATAACTTTTAAATAATGTGATAATATATGTAACTAACATTATCTTTTATTTGGGTTAGCTTAGATAGATAATGTGTCAGCAACTCATTTGCAAACTGGAAAAGGAGGAAAAAGACAACAGTATTATGGTTGATTTTTTTTTACGATGTCTGTTCTATAGTTAAGGTATACTTTTAGGAATCAATATGTGCAATGTAAAACTGTTCTTCTCTGGAAGAGAGTTCCATGATACTCCATGATGTACATATTCACATATTTTTCTTTGAAGTTAGTTAGTTACACCTTTTTGAGTATGATATTCGGTGGTTCAAATACCATGATGTCTTTGCTAATTCTGTAGAAATTTATTTCTATATTGGTTTTCATATATTTGGTTCTGTCAGATAACCCGTATTTAGTGGAATAATTAGTTAGTTAGGGAGTTGGGAGCTGAAATAATTAGAAAATGGTGGCATGTTGCCTATAAATAAGAAAAAAGGTTGAGAGGCAGAGACAACTTGTGAATTGTAAAGTTCAGGTTGTTGGGGAGAGTCCAGCCCTCTTGAAAGTCCTTGGTCAGAATCATTTGTATCTCTTTTCTGTTAATTGAAACCTTTCTTTATTTTGATCCATGTATATTAATGTTATATTTTACATGAAAGGACCATAATTTCGAAAAGGTTACTTTTTGGTTTTAAAAGTAGAAAGGTGAAAGGAGAGTCCCATTATCCTAGTGCTTTCTTAAGCCTTTTTAGATCTTCACAGGGTATGGGATGCACCATTCGTGAAATTATATAATATAATGTATGCACTATTTAGCAGTATGTTGAATTAGCTTGGTCTGTCCCCACATTCTCTCATTTTTTCTTTGCCATGCATAGTAGAGAAGAAATAGAAGTTAGGGACAGATCATCATTCCTTAATTATAAAATAGATGGCTTTATTCTCAAACACTGTATAAGTATGGGAAATGTGTCTCTGTAAACGTTTATTAAAAAGACATTACTCAACTTGTATTCATCATTTAATGAAGGAACTTTGCTGTAGGCAAGTTGTCAATTCAAAATTTGCATAAGTACGACCAACTTGCTCCAAACTTATGTTATCATGAATCATGATGTCAAATCACTTGTAAATACATTACTCAAACACTAAAGTAATCATCAGAAATCCAACAGCAGTAATATCAATTCAGTCATTTTCGTCAGTGAAATATCTAAGAAATGCTGCTCTACTGATCAGTTTGTTGCAACTTCAAGAGCTGTAGCCCACTGAAACAACTTCCTTGTATTTCTACCAATCTCATCTCTTGCATACAAATTTCATTTTTCCACAGTAATGGATGGAGATTTGTATGTAAATCATCACTGACAAGTAACGAAATTTTGAGTATATGATCTATTCATCGAAGGGGCCTAGTGTTCTCTATTAATTTTATTTGATAACCTCCCTAGGAATATAGGTTATTGATACATTGATTGGTTGCTTGATCCTGTGTGCACAATCTATATTTTCACTGCTGTTAAATTATTTTTTCCCTTTGCTTCGTTTCACTTTTCCATTTGATTGACTTTGCAGAAAGTGGCATCAGAACATGGCCTCATATTGGTAGACACTAAGTATGAGTTTGGGAAGGCAAATGATGGTTCAATTATGTTGATCGATGAGGTACAATGCTATCCCTGATGGATAATGCGTATTGAACTCTACATTCACATATTAAGTATACAAATGTGATAAAATTCTCTTTCCAAATTCCAGGTCCATACTCCTGATTCAAGTAGATATTGGATTGCCAATTCTTACCTGGAGCGCTTTCAAAATGGTCTTGAGCCTGAAAATATTGACAAGGTATTTTATGTGTATCACCTCATTAAGTGAGTTGTGTTTCTTTCTAGTGTATATATTTAATGCATGTTTGGTGTAGATTATTTTTAGGAAAATATTTGCTTATTTTCACTCAATAATCAAAATAAGCTGAACCAAGCATGCGCTTAGTGGATGCATTGCCTTCCATCTGTTAACCTTTTTTTTTTATCAAAATATAGATAGTCAGCAATTCCCTAATATTTAAGTATCCAATTTTTAGGAGTTCTTGAGGCTGTGGTTTAAAAGTCACTGCAACCCATATGAAGATGAGGTATTTACATTATACTGTCAATGGATTAACTTTTAAGTTTTAAAGATTGCATCACATCACACTGGTGGATTTTATTTAGGTCCTTCCTGATGCTCCCGAAGATCTTGTTTGTGAGTTATCCTGGCGGTATGTCTTCTGTCGCTAGTTCCTTTTACACTTGATATATTTTGCATTGAAGCTTACTTCTAGAAATGAACCTGAAGTAGTTGTGCTCTAATTTTTCTTTGTAAGACCGTGATAGAAATTCTAGTGTCAGATTTGTAATGTACAAATTTGAATGGAAGAACTGTGCTGTGTATTATCCTCATTTTCGTTTCTTTTCTTTTTCTTAAATTAAAGAAGAAATTCAATTTGGTGGATAAGGGACGCTCAATAATGAAGAAACAAATAAAACCACAAGGGAAAAAAATCCATCATTCCTTCATTTAAAAGCTGCCAAAACTCTTCGATGCCAAAAACACTAGTAGTTGATGCCCCTATGGATTCTTGCTTTAAACTGATGTTTTTATGTTATTTATTTTCAGTTACATGAAAGGTTTTTCTTTAACTTTCATTCTGAATAATTTATGAGAGGTTTAGATTTATTTGTTTAAATGTTTCTCGACATGACATATTGTCGCGTTAGGTGATAAAAGGAAAACATTACATTGTTTAAGAAATTTTCTGACTGTTCCTTGCTAGTATGCATTAAAATGAATACAGTGATCATCAGTTTTCAGTTTCCACTTTCATGACATGTATATCCTATTCATTCTTGTTTGTATAGATCTACTTCTGTAAATCAACTTGTGCTTGATTTGGATACATTATTTTCATTTCTTTCATTTAAATGAACATCATACTATTCTACTGGACAGATACATTTTCTTGTACGAGACTATAACCAAATCAAAGTTTGAGCTTCCATTGACCGAGGTAATCCATAAATATCTATTTTTTAAATTATATTATCTAATGCAATAACACTATTACACTTTTCTTCTTTCAGGAGCCTATACATGACCGAATTTCTCGAAATGTTGCGTCTGCACTGTCATCTTTAAAGTAGCCTGGGAATGTTAGAGCCCTATTGAAGCTCGTGTTGTAATCCCTTACTGTAATATATATTAAAACTTAAACTAATGGAGAACTTCTCCAAACAATTTTTTATTTTCTAAAGTAACTTAAACTAGAAAGAGAGAACGATTTTCAATACTCTTTGAATACTTTCTAGATTGTCATGACAATAGTAGTCAGAATTTTGACACCTTGCAATTTCCTTTTTTAAAAAACAAAAAAGAATAAAGGGCTGCTTCTGAAACCAGAAACCAATGTGTTTTTCATTGTCTTGTATATTTCCCTCGTGACAACAGTATGGGAAGTAAATTTTCTCCTCTTCTGTACCGTTGTTTAACATTCATTCAGCCCTCGGAAACAGGGCATATGGTGCTTGTGCGTTTATTGTTATACTTCCTTAGTGTTACAATCCTTCTTACAATTTCAGTTAGTCTCTCGTAACTTTTATATTTATGATAAATAAGTTTTAAACTCTGACCGTAACTTTGAAATTTTATCCACTTAGAATATCATCGGATCCTTATTAGCACCGAACCGAAAGGCCAAAATAGGGTGCACTGAATACAAAATAATGTCTTTACCATCACAGAAACATTTTCATCATTTAGAATTCTCGAAATGATGGTGCACGGAATAGGCCAAAAGTAACGAGCATTGTCATAATTTAAAATACCCAAATATCAAAACCTGCTGATACAGCAGCATAATGTCGCCCCCCTTAACAGAAACATCCATCCAAAATGTTTCTGGATAACAATGAATACCTTCAAGTACTTACATTGCATGTGAATATGCAGGTTCTTCATATAATTGTAATAGTGCCCACAACTTTGCCATTGCTTTATTATTTTGGAAAAGGAGGTGGAAATAAATAGCTACTTTGGTGTCTGTTTTTTACGTAGTCAGTTAGAGCGGGGTCGTTTGAGGAACCAAAAATATTAAAGAATTTTTCCTTACTGATTGTGACTTCATTGTATCCATAGTCAATTTGATGGGAGAAATGGAGTTGTCAGGTTTAGGTTTTTCTCTCATAAAAAGTTGAGTTTGAGATTGTGGATAGGTAGTGTAATCCAACTCTTTGGATTCAGGGTTGGGTTTTTCCCTCATTTTTTTTTTTTCTTCATTTCATCTTCTGTTTCGACGTAACTTTCTCATTCATTTTAGTCTTCTTTTATCATTTTGTCTTCTTTTTGTTGGGTTTTCAACTATTTCGTATAATTTTCAACTTTTTTTCAAAAGCTGATCTTTTAATGAATGATTTGAATTCCAACTGGATCAGGTATGAAAATCCAATTTCTAATCCCGATGGGATTCGAGGATGGAGATGATGAACATAAGCAGTGGGGAGGATGAATACAGTCGGGTCCTTGTATGAAGTTTTTTAGTTGCTGTTTCTTGTTCCGAATGAAACTATCTTAAATTGCTTTTGGAATAATTTCAACTGTTTGGAAACACTTTTTTCTAAGAAATATTTTATTATTTTATGAATATTTAAGACAATTTTGGTACATATATATTTTTCTAATTAAAAATGTAATTACATATTTTTTTTTCATAATTTTAACGAAAAGGAAAATTATCTTTTGAAAATAATATATATGCTATCATATTATCTAGTTTATGTCACACATATGATCAGATAACACAATGTTATCAACGTGTTATCGTGTATACATAAAGTATTTTATGTAATTAAAGTTTATAATGCTTTTATCATATCTTAGTCTTATCTTATTTACATATTTTGTAATATTGTAATACTAATAGATCATAAAGCTCACTGTTGCAGATTATATTACTATTCATGTTATTTTTTTTTAAAACATATTCGAATTTTATTATTATTTGTTAGAGATCCTATCTCACCTAGAGATGAGATATTTCAATAGTTTATAAATGGTTTCAAATCTCACCTTATCAACCAATTTTGTACGGATGAGTTAGACTTAAATTTCACTTCTTAAGATAGTATCAGAGACTATCCTAACACGGTTGTTGGGTCACTAGACCATCATTAAACAATATAATCTAACACAAGAGTTGAGCAATTTCAATTTTGTTGGAATAAATTAGACATAAATTACACTTCTTAAGATTATTATTACTATTATTTATTATTATTGAGATACAATAAGATATTCCTTTTATTCTTAAATGAAAACATACATTATTTAATATCACTATAACGAGTCAAATCTAAGACCAACTTGTTAAAACATTTATATAGAAATAAAAATTAATACTTTTATACAAAAATTAGTATATAAATAAATTTTAATATATTTTATATTATTATTTAAATAAACAATTTAAAGGAAGGAAAGCTCTTATTATTTTCACTTTCTTATTATTCTTTTTATAATTTTTTTTCTCTTTCCTATATTTTGAAGTTGTGTTAGATATTTGCTGTGATTTATTTATTTTTCTTAACTAATTCAAACTATCAATTGTCACATAAAAAAGAAAAAATCTTAAACTGCATGCATGCTTGTTAATAGAGAATTTGGGGAATTAGTTCGAAAAGCATAATACTAGTCTTAAGATGATTAATTTGAATAGATATGGAACACGTTAAGTCAACATATTGCAGACATTATTTGATTTTAATTAGAAATATGTTATTATTTTTAATTGAATAAATTATAAAAAGGAAGCATTTTACATTATCATTATTTACATTAGTTTTAGAGTTGACCTTAGATGTTGCTGATATAATAAGTTTGATAGACTTTATATCGATTGTTAGAACGATGCGAAATTGAGAAATAAAATAATATAATATGTCTTTACAAAATAAATAAATACTTTTTGGAAAAATAGTTACATCAGCTATTTAAAATAAACTGATGTAAAATACGGACATGGTTTGCATGGAGGCTAATTTACAATTACAAATAAATAACAACTAGTTGTACCAGATTGTTAAAACTTAAAATTTAATATTGATGTGGATTATAAATACTGAAATTCTTGTTAAACATCAACATTTAATAATTACATCAAAATTGTAATCAAGTATATCCAAATTGTCATATATCAAATCATATTTAATAAAAAATTTAATTAATTAATTTTATTGTTACTTTATATATAAACATACTTTAAAAATATACAAATAAATGATATGTTACTAACCTCCTGCAACGACAACTTTATATTTAACAATGACACTAGGTTCACGATGGTGGCAAAGATACAGTGGTTCACGCATGTACATGCATACAATGGATGATAGGAAGAAAAGAAAAGTAAATAAAAAGCAAAGTTATAGAAAGATGTAAAAGAAAAAAATGGATAAGATTATATAAATTTTTATAGAATCTAAGAGCCATCGATTAATTATTGGCATAAATGGTAACAAGAATTGATGTGAATGTTTTCAAGCCCTTGAAACTTTACAATTTACTCTATTTATGAAAAAATAAATTAATACAATTTGCTCTATTTATGGAAAAAATAAATAAACTCCTACACAAGCTAAGTTCCCACATTCTCATAGTGGTCAAGTACTTGTTTTAGTGTCTTTCGGTGTATTTGTACATTTTTGTTACTGATTTTGGACTATATATTGCTACTGTTGCACATTTTGATGAAGTTTACCATTGCATATTCGGGTAACAGATATTACGTGTTCATGAACTCATGATCTAACGAAATTCCATTTACTTTGAAGATATATTTTTTCAAACTTACTTATCATTTGTATTTTCGTTCAATTTAAACATATTCAAAATTTATTTTAAATATTAAAATTGTATCAACTCTGGAAATATATTTGTTTGAACTTTGAAACATATTTGAATATCAAATTAACCTTAAAGGACACTTATCTTTATGTTTGTATCTATTTCTTTAAATTTATTCTTGCTTTTCTATCTTTATATTGGAAATAATTTCTTAAAAGTATCAATATAAGCACATATCTTTATATAATTACGTATTTATTTAAATTTACCTTTGTTTTTTATCTTTAATTTAATACTAATTGTTTAACATTATCAATATATGTGTGTCATAAGTTTAAAAGAGAACCTCACTATCGATCAAGTATCTCAACAAAAATTAGTCAACGGTAAGGCAATAAATATTTTGTATCAATAACATAATTGTAAAAAAAAAATCATTAATTATAAATCTATAACATATAATATAAATCCGTGATACTTTTTTGAATTTCAAAACATCTTATTTAATTCACATTTGCTACTATTGTAATATGTTTCTAAGTATTTAGAGAAATTAGTGTAATTCACTAGGAGAGTAATATTGTTAAAATAATAAAGTGTGTAGAGGAGTAAGGAGTTAAAGGAGAAAAAAATGTAATTTAGTCCATAAATATTTATTTATTATGAATTTAATTATAAAAAAATAAAATCAAAATCATAATTATAATAATTGAATCTTTGTTAAAGAAAAACAAAATTAGGTAATGAAGCCACTCTAGCCAGGAACTGAAATGAAACGACCCCGTTGCATCAAGTCCTTAATGTTAAGCCCGCACCTAAACCCAGTACGCTAAAACCCCGAGGCCCAAAAATCTGTGAGCACGCACCATCACCGCCACCGGAATCTATCACGTAGTCGCCGATAACACTTCATCGGTGTTCCGATGCTCTTTTAAGGAGATTTGCGGTTGTGCGCCGATGTCACTAATCCACAAGCCTTTTGACCGAATGAGAAGGTTCACGCGTTTAACGCCGGTAAGTGGAGGAACGAAAAATCCCAAAACTATTCAAAATCTCCGTTCCTTTTTCTCCTGCATCGTTCACACTATCGATTCTTCCAATGCAGTATCGGCGCCATTTGCTTTCGTCTGTGACCTCAAAATTGCTCGTGGATAAAGGAGAATCATCATTCAGCAAATTCTTGTCGACTGGCCAATCGTTTTTGCTGGCTCGGGGCACGTTTCGAATTTCTCTTTTTTTTTGCATAATGATTAGTTTTTCGATATTTCTTATACGGAATTAAATGTTCTGCGTATCAGCTTTGGTCAGTTGCGGTTTCGTCACGAAAACAGAGGAGTCTCTGATTCCGAGAATACCGTTTAGATATCGTTATTTCCATGCCACAGGTTTGATTGAAACGAACGTGAATTGTATTGTTTTTATTAATATTGGTGATTTGTGATGTCTTATACGTTGAGGTTTTTTCATTTGGTTTCCCTTTTCTGCTTGTTGTATTGTTCCAGCATTGTCTTCTTCGGCTGAGCGAGACTACTACCGAGTTCTTGGTGTTCCTGAAAATGCCAGTCAGGACGAGATAAAGAAGGCATTTCACTTGGTGCGTGAGTATTACGAATCTCTTGTTTTGTATGGCTCAGGACAAATGTTGGTTGATGAAATCTATGCTTGTTAGGTTAGGTAGAGTGAAAGTGCAGTCTATTGAAGATTGTCATGTTTTGTTTGGGCAATGGGGATGATTCAATTTTCATCTAGAACACTTTTTGTAGGAGAGATGAAATTTCATTTCAATTGCTTTGTACTTGGTAGGAGTGACAACGATGGCAAATTAATCTATTCTCCGTCGGAGGAATATTTTATTACAATTACTTTGTACTTGTTAGGAGTGACAGCAATGGCAGATTAGATGATCTATTCTCAGTCACGACAATACTTTAATGTTACCAAACCAGGTTTAGCTATAAGGATAGGGAAATCTTATAGTTACTAACCGGGTTTACCTGTTCATATCTTGTGTCTGACCTATAAAAGACATGTATGGATGAATATTTTATTGTTTGAGAACTAATGAAGGCAAGACTGGGGACTTTCTTATAAGGATATGTTTACATTAGCACTGATCTTCGAGTTCATGTTTAATTTAGTCTTAGATGTATGTACCAGAGACATAAAAAACTATACTTAAATCATGTTTTCTGTAGACAATATAGTTTTGATTGAGGAAGCAAGGTAGATGTTAACTATAAATTTGAGTTTTGGAGATTGACATCATAAACAAAGGTTTTTTCTTGAGTAGGAGTGGTACGCAATATATGCAATTTTAGCAAAAAAAAAAAAAAAATAGGAAAATTACTTGAAAGTAGAAATTGGAAATGTCTAACCGCAACGTAGATCAATATTACAGAATGTTTACGAAATTAATGAAGATCTCACACAAAGGAGAAAACATTTGAGAGTTATTGTGAACACAAAGCTCCTACCAAGCTAAAAGAGAAGTTTTTTCGTTTGCAATATGATAGTAGGATTAATTATACTCTATGGTTGTGAATCTTGAGCTTTTAAGAAACAGTGAGAGAAAAAAAATGAGAGCACTAAAAAGGAGTTTGTTAAGATGAACGTGTTGTTAAGGACATATTACAGAATGATTGTATAAGAAAAGATATTGGTGGTAATTTAGTGTGACAATGATTGAGGAAAAGATAATATAAAGTCAGTATGGTTTCGATATGTGCAAAGGCAGCCACTGGTGAGGAGAGTGGATCTCATGGTTTTTACCTTTATGAAGAAGGGACAGAGGGAGGCTAGAATGACATTGGAGGAAGTTATTAAAAGGGATCTCATGCTGATAATGTTCCTGAGAATTTGGATTTCAACTGAGCCTAAATTACATTGTGCTAGCCATGCTGCTGATCTCTTGTTCTGAAATAAAGCTAATTTTGCTGAGCACTACATTTTCTGTAGTTTTTACTTCATTTTGTCTAATTTAGGAGAGGAAAAATTTTCTGTGAATGGAAAAAGAAGTTAAAGCCATTCTCATTTTTGTTCATTATCTTTACTAAAATTATATTTTTTGTAATTAAACTAGTGGTTTAGATTTTCAAAATTAAAATTTTCTATACGTTTTATATTGTAATTTACATATTCTATTAACAAGTGAAATAATTTTTCTTCAATATTTTTAAATTTATATTTTTTCGCATTTAACATGTATTACAAACACCTATGCACTGTACAGGCTTCCTGCTGGTCTTTTTGATATTTCCGTAATGTGTGTGCACTAAGGGGAATTGAAAGCTTTGTCCCATAATAAAATATGGTGTTTTGTTTTTCTATTTGTTTCTTGATATCCCTTATCCCCCAACATCACATTAACTACATTCATTTCATCTTAATAAACTATAGGAAAGAGAAAAACATTGAGTTGAAACCATGTGTTTAAGAGACAACACAAATGCTTTATTTATATTGAGAAACAAAATCCATACTATAAATAGAGGAGATTTGATATTTTCTAATAATAAAGATATGATTTGGGATAAATAAAAGTGTTCCTAATAATACATATATAATCTACATATTTTTTATTATATAGAATTTGTTGCTTATATAAGTTGTATGTGCTCAACTTGCATTACATATGATCAATCCTCAATCCCTTTAGAGACTTGGTGAATATGTCAACCAACAGTTCACTAGAGTTGGCAAATCTAGCAGTAATGTCTCCAAACTCCAACTTTTCTCTCATGAAATGATTATCTACCTTGATATATTTGGTTCTCTCATGAAAGACCAGATTAGAGGCAAATATCTAATGCGGCCTACTTGTCACATTTAAGGCGCATTTGAGATTTTTCTTCAAATTTAAAGCTCTTTGAGGAGTGTTTTTGCCATATAAGCTCTCACAAGTGACTAATGCCATTACCCTCTATTTTGCTTCTACATTTGATCTTGCCACAACATTTTGTTTTTTACTCCTCTAAGATATTAAATTACCTCCAACAAGAACACAATGGGGCTTCTATCGCTCGGTGACCTTGTCCAATCGGCATCAAAATACTAAACAATTGTATCTTATCTTCATAAATGAGGCCTTTTTCAGGGGCATCTTAAATTTAGGTTCCATATGACGGCATCCCAATGGTCTTGATGAAGAGAGTTTAACTTACTATGCTCACTACAAAGGCAATGTCAGGTTGAGTCATAAAGAGGTAATTTAGCTTACCGACTAACCTTTCGTATCTCACAGGTTAAGAATACAATTTTCCTTGTAAGTGTCCATTGGTGTGTCCATAGACTTAGTATTTAAAATCCCTGTTTCCTCTAGAGTGTCTATAGCATATTTTTCTCGGAGATATTACGCAAGGGAGTGGGAGGTTGGCTTGAGTGTTTGTAGGTTGGATACATTGGCATGACACAATCCTAACATTAAGCCTGTCAGAGCAAAATGGAGGTTGCTGGAAACTTGCTAGAAAACTCATTGGAGATGGCGGCAAAACAGTGCACTCGAACCTGATTGAAAGGTTTGCCAGAAAAATTCCTCCTGAGAGTGGGTCTACTGGACCAACATGGCTTTGAAAAAGGCTTTAGATACCATGTATAAACCACAGGAAAGAAAGAGATATTGAGCCAAGACTGCGTGTTTGTGAGATAACATAAATGCTTTATCAAGGAAATGGGATCAATACAAAAATAGAGGAGATTTGATATACTCTAATAATAAAGATATGATACTATAAAAAATAAAAATGTTACAAATAATACATATATAATCTAGATATTACTGATTATTTAGGATCTACTTCTTATTTCTACAATTATAACAAAACTTTTCTTGCATCCAGAAAGAAATTAAGCCAAGTAATCTAATACATACACGAAGACTTAACAATTACCCTTATTTTGCAAAAGGGTATAAATTGTAGATATCTTTTTGTTCTGCAATTTAATCTGTCAAACTGTTTTTGGAGCTTACAGCGTACTAAAAATTGTGTCTGAGCATTTTGGTTTTCAATATTTACATTTTCCATCCTCACACTGTTTTGACAACAATATTCTAAAATTAGATGTCTTCTTTTAGTTAGTACTTTATCATGCCACACTTTTCTGTCTTGTGCAGCTTGCTAAAAGGTACCATCCAGATGCAAACAAGAACAATCCATCTGCTAAGAGGAAATTTCAAGATATAAGAGAAGCTTACGAGGTCTTTATTATCATTTTATGAAAGTTTAATTTTTCTCTTGCATTTTCAGACATGTTTACCCCTCCCTTCTTCCGGCTACATTGTTTATGGTCTAAACTAATTAGTTAACATTGATATTTTTCACTTGCTGTTTTAATGTGTAATTTCAGACATTGAGAGACTCTAAAAAGAGAGCACAGTATGACGAGGTAATCTTTTTTGTATATACTTTCGAATTTTAAATTTGATATATTAGTTACTGTTCGAAATTTCTGGAGCTTCAATTGGTTAAAGTTGTTCAAAATTTCTTTAATTCATAAATAACTCTTATTTACGATGTTGTCTTAACTAACTTTTTTTTCCATTATTTTCTCTAATGAAACCTTTTTTCAATTGAAGATGCGTTCTCGTGGTTCAAAAGGTACAGAATATGATCATGATGATGCAGAAAGGTTTAGAAATGCTTATCGTTCTCATTTTTCGGATTCATTCCATAAAGTATTCTCTGAGGTATTGTTTTGCTCCCATAATTACGTGTCCTTTTATTAATTAATAAATTAATTAATGGAATATATATTATTGGTCATGTGACTATATATGAATGATCAAAATTGGTTTTTGCTTGATTTATTATTGACCGTCCATTGAATGGTCAGGATCACTTCTTCATAGCTTGCTTGTATGCTCTTACATGATACCCACCGTCTCTCTCTCTCTCTACACACTAATGCACAAACAAACATTCTTTATGTTTTTGAATTCATTTCATAGAAGTTTTCGAAGAAGAAATCTCATGATTTCCTTGATCTAACAGATATTTGAAGAAGCAACTACTCAATTCTCATCAAATATAGAGGTTAGCTTAACCCTTGTTTCTCTGTAGTTTGAAATATATTCCTAACTTTCCAAACTTAATTGTTTGCTTAATGCTATGCTGATAGGTCGAGTTGTCTCTTACTTTCTCAGAAGCAGCAAGAGGATGCACCAAACACGTGTCATTTGATGCATTAGTTCCCTGTGATTATTGCAGTGAGTAAAGTTAATATATTCTAGGAATTAGGAAAGCTTTGTTTATTTTCTTTTGTTATTATTGGTTTAGGAAATGGCAAAATATTGTTTTCATACGAATAAATTTTGATTACGAAAGAAGTTTAACACATATTTGATGCCAAACACTTTCATTGTATTAATCCAGATGGGCAGGGCCATCCTCTTGATGCCATCCCAAAAGTTTGTCCAACATGCAGGGGCTTAGGTCGAGTAAGTGCCTTCAAAAATCTTGATTATTAAAATGACAATTGTTTTTAAGAAAAATTTGAATCATGATGACTCATGAGTCAATTTCTTTTTGCGGCATTAGAGTTATCAGTTATTACTTGTTATATTATTCAATCTTGGTTGTGATGTATTTTGCCAGGTTACAATCCCCCCATTTACATCAACATGCATAACTTGTAAAGGTTCAGGCCGAATCATTAAGGTATTTCATAAATGCCATGTCAAGTAGTCTTGTATTGTTGGTTATCTATTTTGTGCCAAATCTTTCATAATTTTGTATTTTCTGTCTAATTGGTGCAGGACTTTTGTATAACATGTAGAGGATCTGGGGTGGTTGAAGGTGTTAAAGAGGTTAAAGTTACTATACCAGCAGGTTGGTTCTTGGTACCTGTGATAAAGTTACCTGAAGTTGTATGTTAGTTAGAGCTCATCAATGTAACTGAACATAGTGGAATACAATTTGGTTGTTGCTGTAGTAGCTCTTTGTTCATTGGAAATTCTTTACTTACATATAATCATTTCAACCCATGTTTCATCTTTGTGTTCAAGTTTAATATGGAATGGAATAGCCTTTGGTCCTTTTTAAGGTGTTAATTGTTATATAGAAGAATATTTTATGCATGGAACGTTTTATCCATGCTGCAGACCTGCCCTGTGTAGGTTTGGTTCACATTCTGCCTCTTATATTTTATTCAAAGAATAATCCCCCATTCCACCTATTCTTATCATAGTTTTCTGAGTTGGTAGGTGTGGATTCGGGAGATACAATCCATGTGCCAGAAGGTGGGAATGCTGCTGGAAGTGGAGGCCGACATGGAAGTTTATACATTAAAATAAAGGCAAATTTCTGTCCAAATATCCAGTGTGGATCTCACAATGTGCTATCTGTTGGCCTATTAATCTGTGGTTTTAACCAACTTTAGCATTTTAGAGGGAAATAGTGCTTGTTTGGGAAGCATGCACAATCAATTCTTCCTTATTGTGATATATCTCATTATAAAATCTGTGAGATTCATTTGGGCATGCATCCTAATTATCTTTGACAGTTCAAAATTAGTTCTGCTCAACTTAAATATTGACAAGCCTATAGACGCATTAGATTTATGATGTGGCAGAGGGGCATTTTGGCAAGCTGGGGCCAGGGCCTCCCTTAATAGCCTGAAAAGTTATTAAAGAAAATATGAATTCTAGTTAAAACTTCAGGCTAGCTTCCTCAAAGTACTTTTTTTTTTTCATGGAAACTTACTTCATTGTAAGATCAAAACTGTATTAGAAACTGTAAAACCTGCATCACTTAAAGTACAATGCTTGGTCTCCTTAACTCATAAGTATTTGCTTCATACAGTTTTCATTTTTTTTCATATTTAAGCATTCTTGCTCAAGTTTCTCTACACATTAAGAAGTATAATCTTAACGTACATGATAGATTTATTGCCCATTTTGGTCATCCAAAGACACATTTAACGTAACATTGGTCTTATAGGTACTGTTGACTTTAAATTAGTTCTTCAATGAAAATTGTTACCATCAATTGTCCTTTTCAAAACCAATTTGATTTCCTAAACTGACACTATATTCATGAATAGAACAGTGTAACATCATGTAAGACTATGGATGTCCAAAATGGGAATTGACTCAATATTTCCTAAAATTTAAATAACTTTCAAACTTGTTTTTATGTTTTGTTAGATTGTTATGCTTTCTCTGATGAAGTGATTTCAAGAATTCTTTTGTAAAGTTTGAATTTACTTAATAAGTTAAACCGTGAACACCATAACAGTTGTGTTATCAGTGAAAACTCTTGATACAAGTTTCTTTTTCTTTGGCCTGCTCAGGAAAAATGTCTCTTTCCTAGGATTCATAGGTTATTTCCTCAAAAAGTTATTACCGGTAGTCTAGTTTGGGTTAGGTAAGTGCAACATCATAGAATTGCTTTGTTTTCCTAGATCATGTAATTATGGAGGCAATTTTTATAATGCAGTAGAATATGTCAGTATTCTTTTCCCATCTTTATTATATGCACTGTTTAAAAATTAAACCAGGAATATGCTTTCTGCTATAGTACTATTACATGTTTGTTTGTTGTGGCAAATTATGTTCTATACTTCTATCCTTAGTGAAGCATAGTTTTTTTTCTGGTGATGTAGGTAGCTGAGGATTCAATCTTTATCAGAGATGGTGCAGATATCTACGTGGAGTCTAATATTAGCTTTACAAAGGTGAGAACTAGATATGTTCTACGCTTCCATTACTTTTGGATGTCTAACCATCTTAAAGAGGAGAAAGACCTGAACACTGATATAAAACTAATTGATATGCTGGACAAGAGTAATATTAAATCATTCAGAGTACACCAAATACAGAAGAATTATGTCCTAGAGTCATAGACCCTTACAGAAAACAGTTCTGTCCATGTTTCTAGAAAACAATTGACATGTATATTTCTCATGTTAAGGACTGCACATCTTGAATAGAGAGTAGATATTTGTGGATGGTCCGATCGTGGGTGATATGATGGACTTAACAAATCTTTTTAAGATGGGCTTTAATATCGCTTAACTCAATTTTACAACATATATTATATATCGACACTATCTCTAGTTGATATATGATTTTCAATAAAAGCAATGTTGTTCCTCTCCTTTTACATGAGAGCAGTTAGGCCACTGTGTTCATTGACTTGAAGAAAGCTCAGATAATAAAGCCACAGACTTAAGAAGTTGATCGCCATGTAGTGATCAAAGAAAGTGTTGAAATGAGTATCTCCTGTACCTTCAGTCTCTCAGCTTGAGGAAACAGATTCACACATATTACATGAAGTGTTATAGCTTTAGTTCCACGTCTTCATCAGATTAGACAGCTGCAAATATCTATTATATAATCTTGTACAGTATTGATTACAACATTCATGTTCTGCTATGTCTAAGCCATCCTGCTAACATACAAATTAGTTAGTTCTGCAAATTGACTAAAATTCTGTAACAGCGGATATATCAATTTTTACGTGTTATAACAGCTATATCACATTTTACCTGTTATAACAGCTATATCACATTTTACAGGTGCTTAATTATAACAATTCTCTTTTGCCATTACATGCATTTTGTTAGAAAATATTATTTAAATGGGTCCCACCCACTCCAAGATACTTGCACATACCATCTTTTGCATCTTAATTATCTGATTTACAGTGCACCTAAGTTTGTATCAGTGTTAAACCGAATAAAAGCTTTAATATTGCAGGCTATTCTTGGTGGCGAAGTTGAGGTGCCTACTTTATCTGGGAAGACGCAATTAAAAGTAAGTGAAGATTTATTTTCAATGTAGTCTTTTTTTTTTTTTTTTTTTTTTTTTAAATAAAATTTTTTTGTTTTTTTTTTTTTTTTTTTTTTTACTTAAAGGTTTTTT
>Ga0099825_1003711_pt1 | contig 20274 bp, 21 predicted proteins | sample SiratroredBW_FD_76838 | JGI IMG/M metagenome (GOLD analysis project Ga0099825, IMG submission 76838) | Root nodule microbial communities of legume samples collected from California, USA - Siratro red BW | ecosystem: Host-associated > Plants > Roots > Nodule | place: USA: California | collected... | reverse complement strand
AGTGCTCCAAGACTCACGATCTTTATGATTTCTTGTGTGTAAATCAATTTGAAAACAGTTTGCACAAAAAGGGCACTTATGATCTCTTAGGAATTCTCAAAAGTATATTTCAGAAATCTCAAAGTTATGAAAATGATAAAGACAATTCCTTTTTATAGTCAACTCTGATTTAAAACAGCTTAGCTGTCACTAGTTCAATTGATTGAACAAATCATTCAATAGATTGAATTGACCGTTAGTTGACTCAGTCAAAGATTCCAATAGTAACAGAAATAACTGTCACATTCAATCGATTGTTTTAAAAATTCAATTGATTGAAAAATCTTTTTCAGCAAAAATCAGTTTAGGTTCTTTTTCTCAAAACCATGTTAATATTGATAAAATCATTTTTTAAAACACATGAATCTTGGGCCTCTTCAAGAGTGATGATCAATATCACTAATGGTTGAATACCAAGCTCACAAACACATCTACCCAAGCTTAGGGACCTATGACCGAAACCACAACAACTCCAAGTGGCTCAAGCATATATTCTCTTGATCACATCTGGTCCAGTAGGCTCCAACAGGTCTTCCAATCAACCCGTGCTTGGCATAGTCTAACACTCCATCAAGCTATACTCTTTATTGTCTTCATTAAATCACATGCTCAACTATGGTGCTAACAAAATAATTTTAGAAAAAATTAAAATATTTCAAATAAGACAAAAAAGATAAAAAAATTTAAAATAAAGTAATAAACAAATATAAAATGATATAAATAAAAAATAAAATTTGCTTTTCGTACTCTAGGATTACCATTCACATTCTTTTTTTTCATGTGGTATGACAAATCACGATTACCTTCCACAACCCATCTTTTCCTTCACGCACCACATTCTCCCATCCACATTCTCTCATTTGGAAAACAAAGCAAATTAACTTTTCAGACACATTCTTTTACTTTTTCACGCCACTCTGACACAATCTTTAGGCCTACAAGTCACATTACTCTTTGCACTTTTTATTTCTTCATACCCCATAAAATAATAATTAAAAATTATAAAATGAAAATATAAAAATAATAAAAATAAAAATAACAGTTAAAAAAAATTCCCACCATCCGTTCACTCTCAACTCCCTACATGCACATAGTTACAATAAACTGGCCTCCCTCTAACTTTTCCAGATATATGGACAATTATTTTTCTTCCCCTCACAATCTATATAAAAAGGAGATAGGATATGACACTAGAGGAAAGAAAGTGTGAAATTGATCCACAGATTCATCCACTCTTCACACTCTTGGTTTAAAAACAAGGAGCAATTGGAAACAAACAAACATTTGAGAACCAAGTCCCAAGTATGGTTTTCAAAATTTGAGAATTGCCATGGTGTGGAGTTTATAAGCTCTATTTTCATTTTTGTTGATTCATTTTCATGATATATTATGCTAAGCAAATACATTAAATTTAACATTCAATACTGCTCATAGTTTTCCCTATGCATTCACCCACAAAGCGAAACCAAACATATCATCAAACGAAACAAAAGTAAATAACAAATAGAGTTTCAACCATCCAAACTTACAAATGCAAAAGTAAAAAATTGAGGAGAGAAGAAAAAAGTTAAGTGTGCCTGTGCCTTGCCTTCGACCCAACAACCCCTCAATCCAACAATTATCAACATTACACATTGCTGCTAATCCTATTTTTCACGAACGAACAAAGCATATGAAATTGATTGCCATATTGTTGGAGAAAAACTAAAATCGGGTGTAATTAAACCATGTTATGTACCTACAAGGCTAAAATTGGCAGATGTATTTACTAAGGCGTTGGAGTAGAGCAAGTTAGCGTCATTGACATACACACTCCAATATGAAGGAAATATTAGAAAATAATTATCTATCACTTAGCAATTATAACTCTTACAATTAAAAGTTTAATTCAATTTGGTGTAATTTTTGGAATTTTTTTTCCAAACTTGAGTATGTTTCGTATTTTGTTCACAACTTTTGCTACGAACATCTGATTAACTTGATCTTTATGTCGTTTTGCTGATAACTCAAATATCTACAAACGTTATTGGAGGGTCCAAGACTAAATTCAAGCAGAAAAGTGGAGAAAATAGCTTTGAAAGTTGGTATACGAAATCTAAACAACATTTTGAGCGGAAATCATTAATGATAGGTCAAATTAGGGCAACATAGGGCCTAGGCCACGTTAGGTCGTGCAAAAGAATTAGGGTTAGGTTTTTATTTAGTTAGAGAGATTGTAAGAGGAGAGAGCAGATATACATTTTATGATATTTTTCGAGTAGCCACACATCACAAAAGTTTATTTTTCTCTCAATTTTGTTTTCGTAGGACCTTTCGGCCAAGTGATACAATTCCGTTTACATAGGGCCTTATGGCCCAATGATACAATTCAATTTCCGTAGGGCCTTTTGGCCAAGTATACAATCCCGTTTTCGTAGGGCCTTTCGGCTAAGTGATACAATTCCATTTTCTTAGGATCTTTCACCTAAATGATACAATTCCATTCTTGTAAGAGATACAATTCCATTTTCGTACGGCCTTTTAGCCGAATGATACAATTATGTTTCTGTAGGGCCTTTCGGCAAAACGATACAATTCCATTCTTGTAAGAGATACAATTCCATTTTCGTAAGGCCTTTTAGCCGAGTGATACAATTTCGTTTCTGTAGGGCCTTTCAGCCAAACGATACAATTCTATTTCCATAAGGCCTTTCGGCCAAGCGATACAATTTTATTTTCGTAGGGCCTTTTGGCTAAATGATACAATTTCGTTTCCATAGAACCTTTTGGCCAAGTGATATAATTTCATTTTCATAGGGTCTTTTGGCCAAATAATATAATTCCGTTTTCGTTGGGCCTTTCGGGCATATGATTCAATTCCATTTTCGTGTGGCCTTTCGACCAAGTGATTCAATTTCATTTCTATAGGGCCCTTCGACCAAGTGATACAACTCTGTTTCCATAGGGCCTTTTGGCTAAATGCTACAATTCCATTTGTGTGGCCTTTCGGCCATACAATTCCACTGTAGGGCCTTTCGGCCAAGCGATACAATTCCATTTTTGTGTGGCTTTTTGGCCAAGTGATACAATTCTATTTTCGTGTGGCCTTTCGACCAAATGATACAATTTTGTTTCTGTAAGGCCTTTCGGCCAAGTGATACAAGTCTGTTTCCGTAGGGCTTTTCGGCCAAGTGATATAATTCCATTTTTGTGTAGCCTTTCGGCCAACTGATACAATTTCATTTCCATGTTATTTCGGCCAAGTGATACAATTCCATTTCTATAGGGCCTTTCAGCCAAGTGATACAATTCCGTATCATTGAGCCTTGCGGCTTACGGTTTCAGTGAGCCTTGCGGCTTACGGTATCATTGAGCCTTACGACTTACTGTCTCATTGAGCCTTGTGATTATCATTGAGCCTTGTGACTTACAGTATCATTGAGTCTTACAGCTTACCGTCTCATTGAGACTTGGGGCTTACCGTCTCATTGAGACTTGTGGCATATGGTATCATTGAGCCTTGCGGCTTACCATACCATTGAGCCTTGCGACTATCATTAAGCCTTGTAGCCTATGAGAACTTTTGAGAGGTTGAAGGATTCTTCACCCTTTTATGGATGCGCGATTCGGTGGCCGCTTTAAGGGTGCACCTTTCGATGACCCGATTTAATAACAAGCATTTCGACCATATTTGTAGACAATAATTTCATCAAATTTAAATATCAAAATACATAAAGATGTTTTTTATGCTTATTTTTCAAAAAATAACATTATTAAAAGACCATAAAATAATATTACAAAAATTTTACCTATTAAAAATTATTAATATACAAAAATTATTAATATATTAATTTATTATTATTTTTCTACTTATAAACCGTAATTGATTCTAAAAATCAAAACTGTTTAAATTATTCGCCTTATATTTATGGTACAAAAATAACAACTTCCAATATATTATGACCAAAACTGATTGTGTTCAAAACAACTCCTTGTAATTCTTTAATTATATATGGATTATAGCAGTTTTAACATTAACACCTTACTATAGTCCTATTATAAAATATTTTAAAAATTAATAATAATTAATGTGTTATTTCTATCAGTTGTTAATTTGTTATTCATATTTTCAAATTGATATTTTAATATAAAAAATTATTTATTTTTTAAATTTGTTATTTATATTTTTTATATATATTAAACTTTTAAAAGTGTATTTGAGATAGTACTTAGAAATGCATTCATTTATCGAATATAACACCCACGTAATGGTTGTGGAAATGGAGAAGGCTTGGGGTTTTGTTTAGGATAGGAACTCCTTCATCTTGGAGGTGTGGGGAACAATCACTTTCTATTTAGTTTTGGTTGTAGAAAAGAAAAAAATGAAGCTCGATTCCTCGACAATGTCGATGTTTCCTTTTCTCAATCAGATCGTGGATTTATCGGTCCACCGTTGCCAACGACATGTTACCCCACACGTTTACTGCTTCTATCCTTTGCTCATGTCTTTGGCTATGTTTCGAAGAGCTTGTCGAGCTCTTTAAGCTCCTCCTTGGAGCATTTCTAAGGGGAGGTTAAGGTGCCACACCTTTGACGAGGTCTGGGTGTATCAGAAATGGTGCTAGCTCAAGTTTGACATCATTTTCAGATTTCGATGATGGAACCAAGATCAACACGAAAAAGGAGATGCTTGGTTAGGCGAGATCAAAGCCACTGTCTAGTGTTCTTACAACAACGTCTTCGGTCATCCCTGGCGGCTCCTTCGTTTTGAGAACGTCTCAAGTCTCCAAACGTTCATGGTCTTGGGAGGGGGTCCTGCAGGCACTTCGACGCTTAAGTGAGTAAAGGTCAAAGTAATGCAGCGTGAATAGATTGGAGTTCAAAAGTACCTTATATCTGAAGATGAGGTTCCTATTTATAAGTGCCAAGGTGGGCCTTGAGTGTTTGGGCCAAAGGGTCCAGTTCTACATAGGTCTCGTTTTGCTTTTCTTCATTCACTCCGAATAAGGAATCGTGATGCGTACTTTGTCAGCTAGGATTTCAGATGAGTTGCCACGTGTTTTTGTTGGTGGCGCGCTAGTAATATAATTTGTTTCGTTGCCGACCGAGATGGGATGTTCGATTGGCCGATATGGTTGGTTCAGATGATGTATGCAAATATAGCTTGGTTATGGTGGCGGGTAGGCCCCATAGTACATAGGTCTCCCAAGTTCTCAAGGGTTATAAGGACCGAAGAGGATTTATTGCTGAGTAGACAGATGAATCAATCGTCCTTTTCTATAGCCATCTGAATTTATTGTCGAGTAGACAGATGAGTCAATTGTCATTTTGTATAGCCATATGAATTTATTATCGAGTACAAAAATGAGTCAATCGTCCTTTTCTATAGCCATCCAAATACTACATTGAGAGATGGCATTTTCCCGTGTTGTGCCTCGGTTCGTGCGCTTCTCATTTTTTGGACGTGATGTGACAGACCGTTTGATCTAAGTCGTTGAGGATAATTTGATCTTGCGACAGAGACGAGACCGCATCGTCGCTGTGTTTTGGCTATAAATAGCCCTTGATGCGGCTTCGTTTTACGTTGTGGGCTATTCTTTGCTCGGTCGGCTATTCTCTACTCTTTCTCTCACAAGGTAACAATGCTTTCCTTCTCTCTTCATTCTTATTCTGCTTCTAAGTCCTCGGGTGGGCACAATAACTTTACCGGTCGTGGAGACATGGATGAGCGGGAGATTAGTTCTGTTGAGGGATCTTCAAATAGTTCTGGGTTTAGTGAGTTAGTCATGAATTTGTAGGGAGTGAAGGGGGTATTAGGGTGGAGGCGCCAGTTGTAGAATATAGAAGGGTAAAGATGTCGACGTCCAACAGCAACTCAGAGGGCACTAACGAAGTTAACTCCTCCGAGGACGATTAGGTGGTTGCCGATGTTAGGATTGTGTTTTCTAACTTTAGAATGGCCTCCACCCTTAGAGTTTTGGCCGGTATTGTAGATATCATAGATTTGTCAGTTCCTGATAATGTCTTTTCCCTGTACCAATTACTCGTTGTCCAACCTAGTATTTCACGATTGAGGGTCATCATCGGTCAATTTTTTCTACATGTATGCTGGCATATTCATGCGTATGCCTTTTGCTTGACGACTTCTGTGCGGGCATACTACGCGCCCTAAACGTTGCACCTACTCAACTTCATCTGAATAGTTGGTCATACGTTAGAAGCTTTCAAATTTTATGCGCGACCCTAGATATAACCCCTACTCCACCTCTTTTCCTACACCATCACCTAACCTGGCCAGGAAAGAAAGTGGGTTGGCTGTCCTTAGTGAGTCAGCCTAGGAACTGTCTACTCGACCCTTACACATTATCCTACAAACACTTTAAAGATGATTTCTTCCAAGTCTTCTTTGGAGGGAGGGGGCGGCGGGGGGTGGGGAGGCTAAGCGTATGTGTATGATGGAGATGAGTCGAGGATCCCCATTTATTGGACTAAGTCTCCCACCCGATTCGCAGTTTGGCCAACGTCAGATCTGGTGGACAAAGACATCTCAGTGTTGTCGGTCTTAGACAATCTCCCCAAGGGCATCCCCGCCCGAGGACTTCTCTACACCTTTTGGTGTGAAGACTCAAACAACGCCGTGCTCGGTATGTTCTTCCTTTTGCCTCGACTTTCATTATATACAACATCTTCTGATCTCATTTTCTTTTATGCAGATCTCATCGCCATCATGAATCCTGACAGCAACAAAGTCTTTAAGAATATGTTGGTGAAGAGGTAGGGCAGACCCATAGGAAAGGGGGCCCACACCTGGGGGATCGGAAAGGAGAAAGTTGTTGTTCATGAGGTGACACCCGAACGGGTTGAACTTATCATTACTATTTTTCCTTCATCGAACCGGCCGCCTACAGCTCCGCTTCAGAAGACCGCTCCTCCCATCGAGTCGCGTGAGAAGAAGAAGAAGAAGAAAGAGCATAAATCTTCCAAACGTGCATCTGACCGTTCGTCATCTCACCGGTCTCGCAAACGTTAGAGAGATGTCATTATCGAACAAGAGACGACCTCAACTCTTGACTTCCTCAACAAGTAAACCATGATCTCCAATCGGGCGATCCTCGAGCTTAACGAGTATGAAAAGAGGCAATATACATCTTCGTCCCGCGCAGAGCTGAACAATGATCTCTTGGAGCTCAACGCCTATGCTTCTCTTGTCGGTCAAATAGTTGGTCATGAGTTGTTGAAGAAGGATTCCAAGGAGCTAGAGAAGTTGAAGGCCGATCTGGTGGAGTCCACGTCGTCGCTCAACTCAGCATTGGACGCCAACATTACATTGGCGAAAAACAATAAGTTTCTCAAATCTGAGAACGAGCGCATTAAGGGGGAAGCCTCTGAGCTAAAGAAAGTAGTTTATGCCTTAAAAGCCGAGAATGGTTTCCTCTGCGAACGCTGCTCGGTTGCTGAGGAGAAGGAGTTGACAACCGTGGACCGAGCTACCATGCTAAGTGAAGAGGTGGTCGACTTAGAGCAAAGGGTGGTCGATTTGACCGTAAATTTGGAAGAGGAGCGGTCCCGTCGTGTGAATACTGAGAAAGAACTTGGAAAATTTCAAGATTATCTGATTGATCATACACGTCACGGTCGGTTCCGTGGGTGTGAAGGTTTTTCGTTTAAAAGGTTAAGTGATTATGCACCTCATGGTCGGTTCCGTGGGTGTGAAACTTTTTCATTTAAAAGCTTAAGTGATTATACACCTCAACGTCGGTTCCGTGGGTGTGAACTGTCCCTAATTCAACGTAGGAAATTGTAAAAAGACTCCATCTTTATTGAAAATGCCTCGTTAAAACCTCATTGACCAAAACCCTCCTTAGGCATAAAATGTCGTAGGTAGGAAAGAGTGCACGATTTTACAAATATTTAACTGAAATAAAACTTTAAGTGGTCGGCATTCCAAGTCCTCAGGATCTGTTCTCCATCCAAGTGCTTTAATCTAAATGCCCCGTTTGTTGAAAAATATGATGACCAAAGTTCAAGAGGGAAGGGGGTGAATTGAATTGTTAACTCTTTTTGAAAACATGAAAGTATGAATGAGTATTTTTATTAAACTATGATTAAAATGTAAAGAATACTAAAAAACAACAGGTTAAACGTGCAAATAACAAGTTAAAAAGAGACTAAGTATGCACAAAACAACAAAACAACTTGTTAAAAACAAAATCAACTTATTAATAGTTTTTTGGCAGTTCTGGTAAATGCAAATAATAGGTTGAAATTAAAACTAGTTAATCCAGATTTCAACAGATTGAAATAACAATACTGCATCAGTTTATCTAAACCAGTAAAAACAATTTTAATTAGAACTAATGCAACAAATTTGTTAAAAAATACTACAGAATAGTTTGATATGATCAAACAATGATTAACCAACACAATGTAAGAAATAAATCTCTATATTAAAGGAATTGGACATACAAAGCAGATTATTCAAGATATGTGAAAGCTTAGGAAACCACTTGTAGTTAAGAATACAAATTTATAATGCAGTGGCAATGAACAGAATGCTTGTAAACAACTCAAATACAATTCTAAATACAAGTATGATAAATTGTAGAAATTAATAGGAAAAATCTGCAGAACTGTAATAAAAGAAAACTGATAACCCACAGCAGTGATAGTAATATAATTCTCAACACCAAAAAGAAAAATCAAATGATGTAGTTGAGTACCCAAGAGGTTAATCAAAATATGTACAAAACAGATAACACAGCAGTAAATGTCACAAAATCACAATTTATTAAACTAAAGTCTACAAAATTAGTAAATACAGTAGAAATCCTTAATAAACCAGTTTAAAAAATGAAAGAAATATAACACTATTCCATCAAAGGTAATATAATACTAAAACAGATCCAAATGATTCAATAAGGCACTGTAAACAGTCAAGAAAATAGTACACAAATGTTGTTGATTAAATCAAGTTAAAGAGGTTCAAGAAACCAAAATAAGTGTCGGAACCGGGATCGCGACTGGGAAAGCGATCCAGAAGGAAAATTAAAATAAGTTTGAAAAATAGAAAAAGGAGTCGCCATCATAGTTTATTATGGAAAACTATGGAAAAACTGAAAAAGAGGATAAGGCAAGTTTGTGAAAACTGCATCTAGGTCTGGGAATAGGTTACGTGTGGGGAAGGTATTAGCATCCCCATAACGCCCGTGCTAAGACGATACATTTAACTAAATAAGTAAACTAAATGTGATTTTTTAGAATGTTTATTTTCCCAAATAAGAAACAAAAATGCAAATAAAAACAAAGAAAATATTTTTTTTAATTTTTGGAGTCCGACAAGGTTTGACCTTGCTCTTACGTATTTCATTAGGGATGGAAAACCAGGGTTACTTAGTTCTTTTGGAAAATCTGTTTATTGGAATGTTTGATTTTTTTTTAAAAATTTTCTTTAATTTTATATATATTTTTTAATTTTTGAAATTTTGGTATTTTTATATTTTTGTGAAAATTGAATATTTTTGAAACTTTTAATTTATTGGTAGGAGTACAAGGAGGTGCAAACGACCATGCTCAATACTCCCACAAACTAGACATATATTCGTGAATTTTTTAACCTAAACGAAATAGTAAAACTTTTTCGATTTAAATTTCGCATGACGCGTATAGCTATTTAGATATTTAACTAAAATTTATTATAAATAAATTACGAGAAAAAAAATTTGTATATTTATAAACTTTAACACATTTTTTAGAGTAAAATCAAATTTGAAAAAGATTAAGAAATGAGACAAAATTATGTATAAAGAAAAACAAAAAGAAACAAAATAAAATATTAATAAAATATACCCTTTCGCTTATTTTCCCCGTTCCATATGAAGGGCGTGGTTGCGATCCTTTTTGGTGATAACGTGACCCTTGTGTAGTCCAACAAACAAGGGTAGTGACGGTGAGAGGTTTGAAGAGCTGGGGTCCTTGGCAGTTTGACCGCGTCTCTCCCATCGACGACACTCGAAGGAGATAAGGTCGCGGGGTTTCTTCTTTATTTTTTCCTAAAAATAAAATTTAAAATAAAATAACTATTTTTGAATTTTTTCTCTTTTCAAAAGTTAATTAAAAGCATTTTTTGAAATAATAATTTTTATTTTTATTTTTTTTATCCGGACAAAATTTGGTATTGACATCTGTCCCTCTTTACTTAAATTTTACTGGATAATTTGAAAATTAAATTTTTATTTTATCATAGTAAAAGATAAGTAGATACGAAAATACTAATTTCGTTCGGGTTGAAGAGGTAAAATAAAACTTAAGCGTAAGGATTATTTTAAAGGAGAAGTCACCATTGAAAGATTGAAAAGGGAAAAAAAGGTCAAGACCTTGGCAAAGCCGAGAGGGTCACGCACCGTCACCAATTGAAGAAAAATAAAAATAAAATAAAAAAAGGTTGAGACCTTGTACGGTGCCGGGATCAAATCGGCGCTAAGGGCTTCTTCCATTATACGCGCCCGTTCTGTATCCGGGGGCGTGTACTTGGAGAATTTAGGGGCCCGAGGTCTGTCCCTCGACCACTGTGGGTTGTGGTCCTGTTCGCTTCTCTTGACCAGACTCTCTTCAACCCGCACTTGGTTCTAGAACTCCTCCAGTTCCTTTAGTTGCATTAATTTGGCCGCTCTCTAACGAAGCTGCTCCATGTTCATGGCTGGCTTTTTACATAGATTGTCCAAGAATTGTTCTGATCAGAGAGCGGTGAGCATGTGGTGCATGGCCACCTTTGGGTTCAGCCCCCGGATGTTCAGGGCAATCTTCTCAAACCTGTCCGTGAACGCCCTTAGGGATTCTCCCTTCTCTTGCTGGATGTTTACGAGGGTGACAGAAGTGAGATGATGCAGCCTGCTCATAGCAAACTGTGCGCTGTACTTCGAAACCGTAGTCTTAAAACAGTCTATTGACCTTGACGGTAGCCGAGTGAACTAATTGAGCATTGCCCCCTTTAGGGATGTGGGAAAAACTTTACAGAAAACATTGCAATCCATAGTGTACAGACCGAGTTGGGTGACATAGCTGTCGATATGCTCATCAGGATCCGTTAACCCATCGTACCTATCCAGGGTAGGTCCTTTCTAGTTTGGAGGCAAATCGGTCTCCATTATGTCGTCCGTGAAGGGGTGTCTCCGGGATGGACTACCTAGGGTGCTCTCTGATCGTTCCTTTCGCGAGCCCTTCTGCTCGGTCGACCTTTTCCGACGGCTGTGCTCTCGTTCTTCCCGATTTTTCTTATGCCTATGCCTCTCATTCTCCACCCTGAGCATGTTGAGGTCCTCCTCACTCCCTTTTTTCATCATCTCCATTTCTCTTCTCATCTCAACTAGCATGGCCATCGGATCGCCGTGATGATTCTATTTACTTCCATTGTTCCTAGTGGCGTTGTGTTGTTCAGACTAATCTCGACACCCAAGTAGACCCCAAAATGTTCTTGCAAGAGATCGGTTAGCTCTAACAACAACAATGTCTTCGGTCGTCTCTGACAACTCCTTCGTTCTGAGAAAGTCTGAAGTTTCCAAACGTTTACGATCTCAGGAGGGGGTCCTGTAGGCACTCTGACACTCAAGTCAGTAAAGGTCATAGTAATATAGGGTGAATAGATTATAGTTCAAAAATACCTTATATATGAAGATGAGGTTCCTATTTATAGGTGTCATGGTGGGCCTTGATTGTTTAGATCAGAGGGTCCAGTTCAACATGGGTCACCTTTTGCTTTTCTTCATTTACTATGAACAAGGAATGACCCCGGATATTTTTTCAGTTGGATGTTCAAAGGAGTTGCCACGTGTTTTTTGTAAGTGGCACGCTAGTAATATAATTTTGCTTCGTGGTCGATCGAGATGGACTGATCGGTCAGCCTTTGTGGTCAGTTTAAATTATGTATGCAAATATAGCTTGGTTGTGGTGGCAATAGGCCCCATAGTACATCTAACTTCATTTTTGCTATATGGCAACACTAATAGAAAAATAGCCTTCGTCGTCGGTTCTGAGAGGTTTTCTTCGTCGGTTTTCGACTCGACGTTAACCCAAGAGACGTTGAATTAGACGTCGGTTTAACAGCTGATGTGGTGATTGGACTCACTATGTTGGTTAAGACAACTAAACCGACGTGGTGATTAATATAGTAATTATTTTTAGAAGTTGCACAACGTCGGTTTTGTTCCAAAAAACGACGTGGTGAAGAGAACACCTACGTCGGTTTTGGACACCCAACTGACGAGGGAAGGCAGGCATGGATGAAATTTTGGAAGCTCCCAAACCATCTGAAACTCTGGAAGCTCCCAAACCATCTGAAATTCTGGATGCTAGAGATGTCGCATCCACTCACGCACATGTTCATGATCTCCACCGTGTATGTGGGAATGCCACTTGGGAGTGGGGCCGTGGGACCTTGGTTTATCACTATATCAGACTTGCTGCATTTCTCCCCCCATATTCGGTTCGCTTCCATCTTTCCATTCCCTGCACAAAACCCCGAATCTTTTCTTTTTCAAAACCAAATCAAATTCTCTCTCTCAAAACTGCAAACATTATTTTTATTATTTGGTAAACAAAATGATAGTCTACTGTTATGGTACACAAGAAAATAACATCAACACCAGGAAATGAATCTGCGCAGGAAGCCACTCCGCGACAAAATCCTGTTGTCATTCTGGTTTATAAAAAAATGTGAAGATCATACAAAAGTGAATCATTCCAAACCAATACCTAAAAGCTAAAAAGCAACTTTCAAGTTCAACTAGGCGATAAAAACACACCTCTTGTAGGGCACTGGTGATGCCAAAATCGAACTCGCAGTGGTGACGCCAAAACCAACAACACAAACAAACCCAAATCGGCCAAACAAACCCTACCAAAACCACAAAGCACAAACAAATGCTCAATACAATAACAATATCAGTAAAAGTAAAAGAAAATGAAAGAGAAAGAATGAGCGCACAGCTTCAAAGCAAACGGAGCACAAACGACTTGAAATCGAAAATAAAACCGTTTAAATCGAAACTCTCTAAAATGCGAACAAGAGGAAGTAAAATGGAGTAGAATGAGGTGCAAATGGAGGTCGAAAAGTAAGGAGAAGACACCGGATCCCGGAACAGTGCTAGGGAGGATACGCGTGCAGGAGAGAAGAAGAAAAGTGAAGAAAAAAGGCGCGTTTGAAATAAAATAGACGCACCACGTCGGTTCTGGACTCCCAACCGACGTGGTGCATGCCCTGAAATTAAAAAAAATTTACTGTTAACACACCACGTCGGTTACAAAGCCCAAAACCGACGTGGTGTGTGCCCTAATTTCAACTTTTTTTCCCAATTTTCCCCAATTTGTCATACAGCATGCACCACGTTGTTTATGAGCCCGTAGCCGACGTAGTGGACAACAATCCCACGTCGGTGATGGCCTCTTAACCGACGTGGGATTCACGCGCCTCCTAGAACTTTCAAAAATTTGAATTTTTCTTTTTATAAATAGGTCAATGACGGTTGTTTGTGCCAACCGAGGTGGGATTGTTAATTTATTTACAAAAATGTCACCGCGTTTCTGACTACATCGTTTGTCTCTTTAACCGTTATAAAAAGGAAACGTTAAAGCCTATTTTTCTACTAGTGCAAGTTTGGCCCGAGACAACGTTGATGGATGAATTTGGAAACGATTTTTTAATACGGAGCTAGGAAAGTTTTACATGGTTTCAATTTGTTCTTGTTTTTTATCGCTCTGACTCGTCCAAATATAAGATGGTTTTTTGTGTACTACAATATCATTTTTATATCTTTATGATGAAGCAGTGCGATTGTAAATAACAGTTTACTTTTCGTGCCCCTCGTTTCAATTTGGACCTGAAATGCACCCTTGGCCATACGGATCAAGTACCATATCTTCACGGTACAAATATATTATATTTCTAATTTCTAGTTATGAAATCTCAAGCTTGGTCTCAATCAAAATTACATATAATTACTGATAATGTTTAATCTTCTCGCACCACTAAAGAGGATGGATAGAAATGTTTGTTTTGTTTTAGTAATTTCCACAAGACCCAAATTGAAATGTACGAATAAAGTAATGCCTTGAATTAACACTGGTCGGAAGAAAAGTTGCACGATGAGAAAAGGAAAAATTAGAGTTGAAGGTTTTCTTTTTTGTTTTACATGACTGCGTGGAAGATTCTTAAGTGGATATTTTTAATTCTTTTCGTTGAATTTAAAATCTTTGGTTTAAATGTCTCTCACGTCTATACTTGCAGTCACAAATTTAATATTTAAGTTTTATTAGATTTGTTAATCAAATATGTTAACATCACAATGACAACAAAATATGATTAAAATATTATTTTCTATTTTAAAAATTTATATTTCTACTAACAATTAAATTAAATCAAAACATATTAATTGGAGTATGCATCTACGTAAGTCTTATAAAACTATTGCATAGTATAAAAGTATATGAAAAGATATAAATGAATTTAAATTTGGATCTGTGGAGCCACATTGGTTAAGCTATGGTATGTACAATTGATTGTGAAGTGCAGTTTGTGTTGTTGTAGGAAATTTGGACAGACATTGGACATTCATTGTTTCTATCCTTCGTGTGCGCAATCTGCGCTTAGTGGTCTGTATGATAGATATGGTGGACGCGTGGCAGCAGCGATTCAATGGCAAGTTAATTTGTATCAATCAGTTGGTGGAGAATTTATCCATACAAACAGATATGAAGAGATTATTTATACGTTTTATCATTTTAAAAATGTAATTATAGCAGTTCAGATTTTGGATATCTTTTTAGGAATTTTTTTATTGTTATGTATCAATTTGGTGACATATGATCTCTGCAAAAAGAAAGTCGTGTTATCACCAATTGTTTTTCTTCCTTTTTTTTTTCTCATTTAATTATTATGTATTGCGGATTAAAGTAAAATTAGGTTCAGAAATCTATCGTTGACCTTCCTCTAGTGATCAAATTTCCCGGGTTTGTTTGCTCCACCAAACTCTGCGAGAGAGAAATGGAAGCAGTGTTTACCATGATTCTGATGTTGATTCTGATACTGGTTCTGATATGGGCATGGAGGATGCTGAATTGGTTATGGTTCACTCCAAAGAGGCTTGAAAGGCTTCTCAGAGAGCAAGGCCTTCAAGGCAATCCATACACTCTTTTTGTTGGAGACATGAATGAGTTTGCGAAGATGAGAAAGGAAGCCTTCTCCAAACCCATGAATCTCTTCTCTCACGACATAGTGCCCCGTGTCTCTTCCTATATCCATCACTGTGTCAACACACATGGTATGCTCGTCGTTCCTTTTTGTGCTGTCTTTTTGCAACTGTTGTTATGTCTTTCATTGTTCAGCTCTTCTTTTGTTTTTTTAAGTACTGTGTGGCTGAACCACCGATGGTAAGTTGCCTGATATTGTAATGAATGTATCTGCAATTCAATATTACTTAAATGTTCTTGATGCTTTTTTTCTCTATTTTATTGGTTAGTTTTACGTACTTAGACTTTCGATCAACACCTATAGTTGGAAGACACTTGCAGCAGTAGAAAGAAATCTCTGGGAGTACAAAATTTTTATCTGTAAATACATTATCTCTTCATATGAAAATTGTTCATTATATTATGAATTCGTTTACTAAATCTGTCACAATAATTTGAGATAAGAACAATTAGAATACTAAAATTAGTTAGAACAAACTACTTTTTATACCGTGCACGAGGAAAATTATCGGTTAGGTATAAATATGCTTAATGAACACGAAACCATAATGCCCCAAAGCCATCTGTCCTTGGACGAGGATATGCTTCTATTCTTATAAATTCTCTGCTTGGTCTTCTCTTTTGGATGGGAAAGAAAGTATCGGAACATATATGACTAAAATTTTGAACGAAATTAGGATTTACACGAAAAAAAAAAGTACAAATATAGAAAGAAGAGAGGTTGAAATTGAGGTAGGGGACTTGGTTTATGTGAAATTCAGGTAGGTACAAATTGGGATATTTGGCGTAACGGTCAATGAAAATGCTTACTTCTAAGTTGTATGGTTCTTGTGCTGTGATTGAGAGGGCAGGGGTAGTGGCTTATAAGCTGGAACTACCCTTGAAGGTTAAAGTACATCCAATTTTCCGAATGATCAGGGTAAAGGCAGTAAGGTTTATGAGAATAAGGGCATTTTTTTTTCCTTCCTGTGTGTACACTCGTTCATTCTATAATGGGCCATTATGAAACATAAGAAGGTGAATCAATATTTTTATAGGATAAGTAGGTTGGGACCTGAGAAACTAACTATTGGGAAAATACTCATTCTTTCGTATTTTTTTTCCCTCTTTTGTTTTCGCTCTATATTGCTAGCTTATTCTGAGATATTTGTCCCAAGATTGAAGGAGTGATTTTTATTTCTGTATCATTCTATTTTGAATATCATTTGCAGTCCCGCATATGTCCTCTGATTTCTAATATTTTAGTACAGACAATTCTAGTCTTGAATTTTTTTCTGTTCCTTTTTGCATAGAAGCAATTCGTATTGTTTGTTGATGATATGTAGGCAAAAATTCTTTTATTTGGTTTGGACCGGTACCAAGAGTGACCCTCACTGATCCAGAGCTAATCAAAGATGTATTCAACAAGCCATATGACTTTCAAAAGGTTAACACAAATCCACAACTCTTGTTACTAGCTCCTGGCCTTGTAAGCCTCGAGGGAGAAAAGTGGAGCAAGCATAGAAAGATAATCAATCCTGCTTTCAATTTAGAGAAGTTGAAGGTCAGGTTGTTATTACTAGATATAAATATTATATAACTAATTTGCCTTTTGAAAACGTGAGAAATACATAGTTATTTGTGTGTTATTTTTTATTTTGCATGTAAAAGTTACTCCACAAAAATATATTCTCTTGCAGGTACCATCGATTGGTGTCCATGATGTGAAGTTTGATTATTTACCAACCTAAGTTGATATTGAATATTTTAACAATTTGTTATTCTTTATTACACCCCAGGATATGTTACCACTTTTCATCAAATGTTGTGATGATCTGATTAGCAAATGGGTGAAAATGTTGTCTTTAGATGGATCAAATGAAATAGACGTATGGCCTTTCCTTCAAACTTTAGCTAGTGATGCTATTTCTCGAACAGCATTTGGAAGTAGTTACGAAGAAGGAAGAAGAGTATTTCAACTCTTAAAAGAGCAAAGTGAACTTGTCGTACAAATTATGTTGAAAGTTTACATCCCTGGATGGAGGTAAGACTAATATGTATATTTGACTACTTGGTAGAATTAAATGATCTAGCATTTTGGATGATCTTTATTTAACTAAACCAAACTTGTCATTCTTTGGTAAAGGACAATGTGACTAGAAAAAAGTACAAATGATTATGAATCAAAGAAACTTATTGTTTACAACAACCATTTTACCAATTAGCTTGACATGATTAAGTGATGTCTTTATTTCAACCTTCCAACTCAAACTGTTTATAATGGAAAAACCATAGATCATGATTAATACAAGATTGGTTATGTTCACTTGTAGGTTCGTACCTACTACTACCCATAGAAGGATGCAGGCAATTGACAAGGAAATAAAAGCTTCACTTATACATATTATTAATAACAGAGAGAAAGCACTAAAGGCGGGTGAAGCCACTAAAAATGATTTGTTAGACATACTTCTCGAGTCAAATCACAAGGAAATTCAAGAACAAGGAAACAACAAAAATGTTGGAATGAATATTGAAGATGTTATTGGAGAATGCAAGTTATTTTACTTTGCAGGGCAGGAGACCACTTCATCTTTGCTTGTTTGGACAATGATATTATTAGGTATGTACCCCAATTGGCAAACACGTGCAAGGGAGGAAGTCTTACAAGTTTTTGGCAATCAAAAACCAGATTTTGATGGACTGAATCGCCTTAAGATTGTAAGTTCGTATTATCATTTAATATTGAATAACATGCTCTAAGTAGTTACTAAGAATATTTTTGCAACAGGTTACCATGATTTTAAATGAGGTTTTTAGGCTATACCCACCAGTAATTGGTCTTTCTCGAAAAGTTTGTAAGGATGTGAAACTTGGAAATCTATCATTAGTCGCTGGAATGCAAGTTTCCATACCAATAGTTTTGGTTCACAATGATTGTGAACTTTGGGGTGATGATGTTAAGGAGTTCAAACCTGACAGATTTGCTGAAGGAGTTTTAAAGGCTACAAATGGCAATGTTTCACTAATTCATTTTGGATGGGGTCCTAAGATATGCATTGGACAAAACTTCTCCTTGTTGGAAGCAAAGATTGCTTTGTCAATGATTTTACAATGTTTCTCATTTGAACTCTCTTCAACCTATACCCATGCTCCAACTACTGTGATGACCCTTCAACCCCAATATGGTGCTCAACTCATTCTACATAAATTGGAAATATAAACAAATAATAATGATTTAGTACTGTTTGGTTCATATTTTATTCTTGAAAAACTCGTACTGTAATAATGTTTCAAGAAGATTGATACAAATGAACCTTTTCTAATGACTATTATTAGTTTATTCTCTATAGTATTAATGTAAGAAAACACATAAATTTATATTTGTATGTATTCATCAAGGTTTTAAATTACAATTACAACACAATCTTAAATTGTAGTTGTTCACATTGACTTAGAACTCAAATCTATAAAAGGTATATCATTTATGTTTTGTGTCATATGACATGAAACATTTGATACACTTTTATTATGTAGATTGATAGAGCATAACCTAGATCAAGGTCAATTCACGTATTCAAGAATCAAACAATCTCTCAAAGTATTATTTTGTAATTTAGATCCATGTTTGTATAATTAACTTATTCAATTAATAAATTAAACCAATTACAGGAATCAATTCAGAGTTTCATTTAATCTAATTCATATCTAATTATTTAATCAAGATTCAATCGATTTCTAATTTTATTATAAAAAATTAAAAACAAAAATTGTAATAAGAAAGTGCAAAAGCAAAGTCAAAGAAGAGAATAACAAACTCAAAAGTTAAGCAATTGATGCAAAACTTAAATCAACTTGTTTGATTTTGATTTCTTAAATTGATCTTTAAGAATTACTTTTCCATTAATGGAGAACAAAATCGAATTTGACATAACAATAAAAAGAGTCAAAATGAAGATTGAGAAAAAAGAGAGAAGTTGAGATAAAGAGACAAGTCCTAAAATTGAAAAATAAAACATAATTACAAGTTTAGAGCATATGTAGGCTATTAAAATGCTTTAAAATCTAAATTAAACATGAATGTCAATGTAGACTCTAATTAGATCCATAAGTCCCATTACAAAAGTTTAAGCTATTAAGAGGACACATTTGTGATGTGTTAAATATTATAGAAATTTCTTTAGTTTTGTATTTTTTTAATGTCTTATTTTTCTTTCTTGTTTTGGCCGGTAAGAGGAAGCCTAATCCTCTTCCTATTGTATGTTCTTATTTTCTTTAAGTAAATTTCTTTTTCTTTTTAAATAGTAAATTATGTTTGTAACTTTATAATTGATGTGAAGTGTGAATTTTGATTAGGTTGAATTTTGGAACTTTTTTGTGGAATTATTTGCTTTAATGATTTCGGGCTATTAAAAAGTATACACATTGTTATTTATTTTATATTTATATTGTTCTATTTCTACCATGTTTTATTCCTTAGTGAAGGATATATTAAAAGGATAATGATAGATCTTAGGTTCCTCTTTTATTTTCTTTTACTCGTGTTATTTATGTTGTTGTTTTATCTAAATCAGAACTTTTTGCATTAGTCAAAGTGAAGATTTCAGACTATGAGGAGTAAAACAATTATAAATATATAAATAACAAAAATTTGTAGCCTTTTCTACTACCCTGTTAACCTTCGCATAAATGATTCTTCTTATATATGTTACCCAATGATAAGTGCCAAATTTCGGTATTCTTAGACATGAGAATACCAGAATTTGTGAGAGTTTAAGTATTCTTAAAGAAATATTTAACCCAAATATAGAGTTTTTGGAATCGCATGTAAAAACTAATTCATGAGTAGAAAGAATCCAATTAACTGCAGTTGTTGTGGCTTTCAGGAAGAAAAATACGAAGACAAAGAAAGATTGGAAGATTGGCGAAGAAAAGAGCTGAAAAGACAAAGTAACACTCGCCCATATTCGCCCATAGCTCGCCCTAGGCGAATAAAAGCCAGAATGATAGGAAGGTGCAGAGGTCCTCGCCCTCAGT
>Ga0099825_1003708_pt1 | contig 20278 bp, 13 predicted proteins | sample SiratroredBW_FD_76838 | JGI IMG/M metagenome (GOLD analysis project Ga0099825, IMG submission 76838) | Root nodule microbial communities of legume samples collected from California, USA - Siratro red BW | ecosystem: Host-associated > Plants > Roots > Nodule | place: USA: California | collected... | reverse complement strand
GATAAGTTAAATTCAATATCTTTTCATAACATTATAGTATAAATTGAATAATTATCGAAATAGAATCAATTTAAAATGTGAAAGTAGACCCAATTAAAAAAAAAAAAAAAAAAAAATAAAAAAAAAAAGAAAACCGTAAAAATTAAAAAAAAAAAAAACAAAACAAAAGGGACAACCAATTAGAAAGAAGCATGTGGCAACAAAAGAAAACATTTGATAAAGGAAGATAATTGAAAAAATGAAATGATTATCCCTTTCATGTGTATTAATTAAGTTAGGATCTAACCTCAACTAACACCCTTATTGCTCAAGTTAGAAGGTTATGTATCAATATATTAGGATTCAACTTATACTAGTAGCTTTATTGCTCAAAGATAGAGGGTTGTACATAAATAAGTTGGGATCCAACCTCTACTAGCAGTCTTATCACTCAAGGTTGAAGAAGGGCTATATATTGATAAGTTAAATTCAATATCTTTTCATAACATTATAGTATAAATTGAATAATTATCGAAATAGAATCAATTTAAAATGTGAAGGTAGACCCAATTAAAAAAAAAAAAAGTAAGATTGTTAGCATAATGAAAAAAAGAAAATATTAGATCGATCAAATCTAAAACCATAAAAACTCTTTTCATAATTAAACAAAAATAAATACATTTATACAACAACATATATCAAATTCAATATTAATAAAAAAAGATAAATACTTAGTACTCATATAATAGAATATAAATTTCATCTTAATAAATTTAAATGTTTCATTATATGCATATCTTTTTGTTTAATTTCATTATATGTTCGATGTTGCTCATATAATTTTTTTCTTCTCTTTTATACTTCATACCAATTTTTAACTTTTTTTATGACACCCATCTTATTTATAACTTTACTTCTACCATTTCCGTCCCTCTCTTAAATTGCAGGTTTCCATTTAGGTATATATTGAAGTAGACTTTTTGTTTTAAGTTTAGGCATTTAAGTAGATATATATTGTTTGAGTTTAGGTATTGAAATACATATAACTTTTTATTTTAAGGTCATATAATTCTTTTTAATTGTTATACCTGAAGTTTAGCCTAGTATGAAAATAAAGACCGGAAAGAAATGTTTTTGACCTAATTATTAAAAGGAAAAAAAAATACAACTATAAAAACTAATTAAATAGTTAAACGTGGATTTCATATCTAAAGCATTATATTCCCCGGTTTACTTAGTCTTCCCACATTTGTGACCCCATTATCTTTTTGCTTGCTTTCTCCATCAGCCACTTTTTTCAAGCACGACCAAGCCCCGTCCAAATGCATTCTACGCCACACTGAAACTACTTCTTCAAACCTTCCACCGTCCTTCATTTCACCAACACAAAAGATCCCTTGCATTGCATGCGTTTACCTTTGCGGCTACCAACGAAACAACACTTTCATTTTATCATTCTCTCATCATTCTCACCATTTTCTCCAACTCTATCATTATATTATGCATCATATATGCTCCTAATTAACTCTACCAAGGAAACAACCTTAATTGGTGTGAAGCTGTATTTACACTAATGCAAAGGAACCTCTATATCTTAAGTCAGCAACATAGACCACTGTTGACAGGGACCTCGAATACCTTAGACAATAATGTTGTCGGAGTGCCACCGTCCACAGACCATACAAAGAAAACCCCTAAGACAAATGTATACTAAAAAGAATTTTTCTATTACTTTTTCTTCGCTGTCTCTCATATAGGCACTGTCTTGAATATGCCCTATCTTCTTTTGAGTTCTTTCTCCACAGGTCTATTTTGATACTCATATCATTAAAATCCTTGACTTAGGATACATAGAAAATAGAATGGGCACCATGCCCTAGACTACACCTTGAAACACACCATGCAGAAACGGCAACCCATGGCATCACACCAGAAGGACCACTGGGAAGGTAGTCCCACATCGGTGGATTTCAAACTTTTCACTTTTAGCAACGGACTTTTTTGGTGGATTCTTTTAACAATTACAATTTTTCGCTGTCTTTTTTAACTTTTTCTTTTTTTTTATGTAAAAGATTTAATGCATGGATAATTGTGAACTATAAAATCCCAATTAGTTTTCAGACTTCATAATCCATCAAATACGTTAAAATTTATTAAAATAATAAAATACTATAACATAAGAAGAGCAAATCAAACTCTTATAAGAAACTTATAATTATAAATTATAAAGTTTTTATTTGTAAAAAAATATCCTTGAAATAAATAGGCATAACATTGTACCAAAAAAAAATTATTACTAAAAATTGCTTGATTTGTAACACTTTCTATACATTTATTTTCTTCTCTAAAAAGGTGAAATACCATAAACTGTATAGATGAACAAATTGTAAGAGAACGTAACCATTGCTCTCTGAACTTCAAGAAATAATACCAACTATAGAAAAAGCTTGTTACACAGACATAAAATAACTTTTTAACCAATGTTTCTCGCATCTTTTCGATTTTCATGTTCAATTTCATGGTTATAACCAATTCCGTGTCAAAAGCAGTGAACATCTCATCATAAGTACAAAAAGCACCTACACACTCCCCTCTAGATCTATGAAAATAACCCAGGGTAGAGGAAAGGCCAGAATTACCTATTGCTATTTTGTCTAACCCGCCAAAAGAGCATGCCAATTAACCTGGAAACTTCTAGATGTTTTCATTAACATGAGAAGTCACATTAAATAATTTTAAAATATAAAAATTATAAGTTGAAATTTTTTATTTATCCCTTAGATAATGTTCCAAAAAGTGATAGAGAGACTTTAACCAAATTTATTGCATCATGAACTCTAAATGTTTTTTCCTCGTAGTGGTATAGTTATTTGTTGCAAATTACAATATGAGAATTTGTCACAAGTCTCTATTGTCATTATTGTCACTTAAATAAATACATGATCACTTAAGTGATCTAGATGAAGGCTTATCATGTGAAATGAGAAAAAAAACGTTATAAGTGGAAGAAATACCTTCTAGTTTAAAGTGGTATAACAAATACTTTAAACGAGCATATTGACATGAGCATATTGACATCTCACTTAATGTAAATTTATACATGTTTTATAAAGTGATGACCAGTTGAAATGAAGACTACGTATTTAAGGAAAAACAATGTAATTGTTGCTTAAGCGACAATGAAGCAGAATACAAAATTTATCTCATAAGTATTTAATATTTTAAGTGAGACACAATTTTATGGTCTCTTAATTATATAGTTCATTGCTTAATGCCATCACACTCCTTATAGGTTGTTTAGTTATAATATTAAAATTGTTGAAGTGTATTATTATATTGTTTAAATGAGTTAGTAAAGTTGCTTAATTAAGTTAGTAAGGACGATTAATTGAGGTATGTATATGCCATTTGTCAGAAAAACTAATAATAAAATTTTAAACAAAACATTGTACAATTATAATGACGGTTTACATATATACGAAATGTTTTGCATGTCGTAAAATTAATGGTCATCATAGTATAATCATAATAATATTACAAGTCAAACAATATTAAAATAAATTATTCATCATTGAAGTCATCATCATCATATTGTTTTTCAAAAGGAGGATGGTCTAATTTATATTAGAGAAGGATGTCTAGTCTATACTAAAGGATGTGATACTCATGAACATGAGTGACTAAATGAAAAATTCAGCATAAATTATGTCATATGCTCTGTAAACAAACACAATTCTTCTTTATTTATGCTTTAGGTTCTTGTTTTCTTCAAATAAATTGGACACAAGATGTTTTATCTGTTTAAATTCACTTAATGTGATGAGATTTATAGAACTTAAAATAGAAAAATGTTTGATTTTCTCAACCATTTCTTAATTATCGATTTCTCAGCATTTCAAAATGGTATTTTAAGTTTCATGGAGGTAAATTTTTAGATCCCCACAAAGGGTCATACTATTAGGTTGTGGCTGAATCTTAGGTTGCCTCAACTTTTCTTTTAGACTTGGTTAGCATTTCTTGAAAAGCAAAACTATCAGGATAAGTTTAATTTGCAACATTTCTTGGTGAATCAACATGTGAGTCTTTATCATCCTCCTCAACCATGTCCACAAGAACCTCGATAACTCATTCATATATTTATGTGTTATATCATTCATTTAAGGTTGATTATCTAGGTTGATTATCTTGCTCATCAACTTCATTTGTATTGAGATTAACATTCCATACTTAATTTTAGTTGAATAGAGGTGAAACAAAAATGGATAAAAGAAAGTATTGTAGATTATCATAATATAATGTTTTACAATCACAACAAATTCACACTATACAAAATGAACTCCAAAAAACTAGTCTTTTAAACAAACAAAAAGTGTTCACATGTATTCAAATGATAGTAAACTATTTATTTTCTCATATTCTATGAGTAGTAATTTATTTTAATTTAAAAAGACAATAAATGATAACAAAAAGAAACGCCTCAAATTCTAATACTCCTCTTTTAGATATTTGTTCAATACTCAAGTCATCATCATGATTATCGTAATTGTCGTTAGTTTCATCTTCATCATTGTCATCCTCATCATCTTTATCGTCATCGTTATCATTATCATCATCCACCATCTTTTTTTCAGGTTCACCCTTTTTCTTCTTCTTAATGTTCTTATTAAAAATACGTATGTGAGGTTGTGAAGTTCTTAATGTTCATGTTAAAAATCATATGCAAGATTGTGAAGTTTGAAGTCTTGTTTCATTGTTCATTTTTCTTAAAATGTGACAAAATTGTCAAAGTGGATCTCCTTAAACTAATTATCCTCCAAACCATTTAGCTTTCCTATCCTCATCCTTTAATTATCTTCCTCAAGGTGAATGATTTTAGCATTAGGTTGTTCATTTTACTTCTTTAGAACTTTAACAAGATTCAACACATTTTGTAATATTTTGTTGTTTCATAGCAGCAAAGTGGAAAGAACTAATTGTCATTACATAATTTTGCATTGCCTTAACAAAGTTCTTTTATTGCAAACCATTAAGAAACTTATTCTCCTTCAATTTTTTTATTGAGTTGCTCTTGTTCTATCTCTATAAATTTCATGTCAAGACTTATATTCGAGTTTATAACATTCAATTGTTGTACCTCTGAACTCATATTTTAAAGTGGAATAATTTGAGTCATCTACCACGCTTACAAATACTTGTTCCTTTTTTGTTCTTCCATTCAATAGGAAACTTTTATCTTTCATCTACATAATCATCATCTCCCTCCAAATGGATCAAATATTTTGCACTTTATTTTTCCAAAAACTATAGAATTATTATTTTTTATATCATCCTTCTCACACACAATAGTTCTGACTCAATAAGTTTTGACTCAATTCAAGTACAAATAAAACATCTAAAATATGTTTTGTACCTAAGATAGTTACAAAAGAAATAACTCATTTAACTTCCACTACTACGTGTTTTTCAATGCCTATAATAACTATGTACATACATGTGTTGTCTAGCTCTTTGAAGTTACTAGCATTATTTGTCATTCGATTTGTGCATCCATTAGTCAAGCTTCTTTGATCTTAATTGTTGAGTAGCAACTTACAACAAAAGACTTACTCCTCTATTTGGTCGTGGTGTTAGACAATTGAGCAATTGGTATCTAATTAAGTTATAGACTAATTTAGAATCTAATGGTATAAGTGACTAAAATCTTGGTAGTTAATGTTAGCTACCAATTATCTTAACTTAATTGATCACTAAATTTAACTATTACTTTTATTTTGTAGTTATTTAGTAAATTGTTATTTTGATAACAATTAGTAACTATTTTCCTGTAACTCTTGCACCCTATATTTTCAAACTGCATTCCCACAATTGAGTGAAATGTCTGAATTGTCCTGTCTGCTTCTCCTTCACTGCACCCTATCACCATTGTTGTCACAACTGGTGTCGCTGTTTTACCATCACTACTGCAAAAGAATAAGAGAAGGAAAACACTACCAAAAAAATATTGTTTTAGAAAGCTCTTTTCGGAACTCATACCTTATTCGGGAAATACGTTATGATAAACACATCCCAAAAAGTATTATATACATTCTGGAAAGTTTGTGCTTGAAATCCTGTACTTAAAAACTTGTTTCAAAATGTATTTCATGCATTCTAGAAATTATATTATGTAAATCTTGTTATAAAAATCTTATTTTGTTTTGTAAAATATGTTCCATAATATATTTCATAAATTTTAGAAAGTGTGTTTTGGAAAGAATTTTTGGAACAAATAATCCAGAAGTCATTTTAAACAAAGATAAAATATTTTGAAAATTATAGGATATAGGTTTAGGAGGTGCAAGAGGCAATTGCCCTCAGGTTCTGAACTTCAACCTCTCACATGAGCAATATTTTGTACGTATGTTTATGGCTTTACTGTATTTCAATCTATTTCTTATATGTTCTATTTTTGTGTGCTTTTATGATTTCCTATTATAATAAATACACTGATTTGGTTTAGTTTTGTATTTCTAACAATATGAATAAGTATTATTTTTCATTGATTCCTTTTGCATTAGATTCTTTATTTAAAGAACTTTATAGACATGATTTGTTTGATTTGAAATTTTTTATTATTTTTATGACTTTTTAAAATTAAGAAAGTATGCTAAATTTTCTATATCAATGTTAGAGCATTTGTAATTATGCCTCATAGATACAATTAAGAACTTGATCAAAGCCCATAAATATCTGTATCTAAAATAAAAACCCATAAATAGACTAATCAAGTTCTAATTATATATTTTGAATTCACTTTTCAAATTTGACAACTCTCTTTTTTTCTTTTATTTTCTCTTTCCTCTCTTTGTCTTTTCATATTTTGTTCTTTTTATTTTTCACTAATGATTATGCAGGCTGATTATTGTAAAACAATGGTTGCCAATTCATTTTAGAATTATTGTAAAAAAACAAATAAAAAATCGTTGCCAATTCATTTTAGAATTATTGTAAAAAACAAATAAAAAATCGTTGCCAATTCATTTTAGAAAATAGTTTTAAAATGTTGTCTAAAAATTGGAACAGTTATTTACAGTGTTAATAATACAAAAAATTGTTTTCGATTATTATAAAAAACAGTTTTTTTACACATATAGAGGCGTTACTATAGGCATAAAATGTTGTATTGTCTTCTTTGTAAATTTCCTTTTAATGATTGGACCTCTAGTTAGAATTCTTTAGGATTTCTTTTTGACGCATTCTTTCTGCACCTCCATAATATCATTCTCCCCCTCCATACTTTATGAAATACCAAAAATAATCTTTATAAAAAGACTTCATAAAAATAAAAAGTGCTCAAGGGACGTATTTTGTATTTTAGATTAAACCTTCATTTTTCAGTCTGTTCAAAGCCGTTAGTTTATGATTTTATTACTTTTTATTTTAAAAAAAAGATATATAATTTGAGTCAAATCCGTTAGATTTACAAAAAGTAAATAAATAAAAATAAAAATAAAAAATAAATTTACTTTTGCCACTTTCGGTATTATCTTTCACACCCACACTTTTCCATTTGGGTTGACAGGTTAGGCTTACTCTTCACACTTCTTATTTTTCTATGCACACTTCATTCTTTCATTCGGCTAGCAGGCCGAAATTACTTTCTACGGCCCGTTTTACTATGTATACCGCCAAATTTCTATTTAGGCAACAGGCCAAAATTTCTTTTCACACCTCATATTTTTACTCTACACCACCCCCACATTTTTTTCAAAGTCTTCCGGCGCCAAATCTCTCGTAGACTCACTCTTTATCTATTACCTTAACCTTTGCAAAACGCGGGACACACCATCTCCTCATTTATGTAGACTCTCAAAAAGCTGCAGCACACATTTTCTTGGTACTGCTTGAGAAGGAGAAGAAGGTGGAGTGCGTGAATGGGTTAAAAGCATTTTGAAACATATAAAAAAAATTACACTTTTAATTTTAAACCTTAAAATATTAAATTTATAGATTTTTTTATATATAGATCAACTTTTTTAATTTTATATAAATTCTTAACAAACTAATGGTGCATCTTTGCTTCATCTGCGTTTACAATGAGGTTTCGATTTACGTTTGGATTAAGGTAGGAATTGTCCACTTTCGGAAACATTTAACTGTCTGGTTGTTGCCCATCTGAGATCTGGGCATGTTGACGGTGCTTACATTTGGTCAATTTCGTAGGCGTCCCATATTCTTTTCTACATGTGGTGGTTTCGTGCTTTTACTGTTGTTTTAACTAATTGGTCTGGAATGTTCACGTCAGGTGTAAATAAAGTTCATACATCATTTCCTTTTAAAAAATAAAACAAACAAAAATAAAAGTGGGTCCATATTGTTCGTCCAGCCACCTGCTATTTTCATGTGGAGTTGCTTCCTGTATAAATTGTTTCTTATATTTAATAAAATTTTAATATATTAGTAGTGATTTTATTATTTTTATTTTAAAATTTATTTATTAAAAAATATGATTTATTTTTATTTTTTTAATAATAATAAAAATAATGTTGATAATTATTTTTACATAATACATATAGACAATTATTTATTTTACTTTTCATTAATTCAGTAAAATGAGATATTTTATTGTTAAAAAATTTACAATTATATGATTAATTTAAAAATTTAGTTAAATATATTATTTTTAAATATTTAATTTTATGATAACAAATTTAATATTAGTTAAAACAATAGATAAATTTTTTAATATTTATAAAATTATTTTTTATTATTTATTAAGAAAATTAGTTAATATACATTTAACATAAAAATATACATCTAACATAAAAAAGAAAAATGTTAACTTTTTTTCTCAGTTGTACTGACGGATAATTCAATTATGTATAGAAGAAAAAAAATTATTTAATCAGTAAATTTTAAAATAAAAATAATAAATACATTAAAAATTTATTAAGTATACGGAGCAATATGTACTGTGCATAAGCAATTGCCCCATTCTTGTATGCATCCCTGTTTTCTTTAAGGGCCTGGGCCTATTTCGCTGGCCCGACACGTTTGCCCTTTAACATCTCTTTTTCATATATGCACCACATTTTCTTAAAAAAGTATGGACTTAATAACTTCATTGTTTGCACCTTTCTGTTTTCTACTATTCACATCACGCATTTTTTAAAGAAAGATCTGGGTTGGTCTTGCTAACCCAGCCATCCCTTTTTTACATCTTTGCATTCATTGCTTTGTCTTCTTTTTTCTAAAAATTAAAATTAATAATAATTTCATAAATAAATTTTAAGTATACCTACGACCACACATGTCATTTTTGTACTTGGTTTTATTATTTTAAATGTTTTACATGAATAGAATAATTTGTTTAAACATTAAAATGACTGTATACGTCATTCAATATTTAATATGAAACTTCGAAATAATGTTTAAATATTTATGTGATCGTTTGGTGATACTTAATATCCTTTTTCGATAAGAAATTGAAATATGTTTTCTCTTAAATAAAATTCAAGAAACAATTTGTCACAATATAAGAGTATCAATCATAGTCATTTGCACTTTCTTATTCTAACTGGCTAAAAATTATAAAATCCTTAAAAAATCATTCTTAAATATCAAATTTTTACAATAGAAACATAAAAAAAATTTAAATTAAAAAATATCAACACCACAACAAACAATTTTTTATTTAGAAATGTGTGATTTGTAATGTTCCATCATATATGAAAATACGTAGGGGTAAGGTCAAGCCTTTTCAGACCTCAAAAATAAAAAAAAATTCAAAAATATTTTCTTTATTTTTTACTTGCATTTTTGTTTCTTTTTTAGAAAAATAAACATTCCAAAAAATCACACTTGTTTTGCTAATTTGATTAAAGGTATTGTCTTAGTGTTATAGTGTGCTAATACATTCCTTACACGTAACTTGTTCTTGGACCCTAAATCTAATTTCACGGACCATTTCCTTATTTTCGATTTTTAAATATTTTTTCTTAATAAACTATTGTGGTATCTAATTTTCCATAATTTTGAAAAAGATTTTTTATTATCATGTCGTGACCTGATTGCAACAACTATTCTTATAATTTTATGTAAAATTTATTGCACTAAATTTGACTTAATGATATTTTTTTCTCAACAAAGATAAATTTCATATTAGAGGTTAATGTGTATGCAAATTATATCTCTAAAGACATTGATTTAGAACTCTTACAATTATCTTCTTCATACTTAACTAAATTGACATATGTGTAATTGATTAATAATTTTTGAGTTCCACAAATAATTGAATTAACAATTATCATCTTATTTAAATAAAAGAAATTAATATCTTGACATTGGAAGAGGAAAATTTATGCTCAGAAAATTCTTAAGTATTATTCAATGCCCAATGCCATAATAACCTGATATTGCCTTCATGATCGTCTTGAGTTTATCTTACTCATAAGTAAAGAAAAACATGTCAAAATTCCTTTTAACATTTCTATACTCATTTATGTTCCAATCAATAGCTGAAAGTGAGTGGGAATTGTACCAAAACTCCAAGAAACCTAATAAAAACTTGTAGTTTACATAATACTATAATACTATTTCTTAACTAACAAGACAATTAAAAACATAAAAAATACTCATAAAAAGAACTAAAGAATTAAGTGTAAGGAGATAGTAGAGAAAAAAAAAATAAGTCTAAAATTTTTCATGTGGGCTAAACCTTGAATAAAAGAAAGGCTAAAAAGATAGTGGCTGACGTTATTGATGAAGTTGGAGTTGTTAATGCTCATTGGCCAGTTTCCTCGTTGCCTTGTGGTAGTTCAATGCAGTGACAATCTCTTTTCTTGTCTATGCCATATTCATTAGCCTTTCTTGATAAGGCTTGTTAGTACTCCTTCTTCTAACTTGTCTTTTGAGTTGTTCTCAATCATGTTGTCTTAAAGTTTGATTTGGGGAAACATGGCCATCAACATCAACACAACTTGGGACTTTGGTGTTCATGGTGGTGTGTGTTGGTTTTGAGGTGTCCAGTTTTTTCATATGGTTGTAAGCAAAAGAGAGTTAAGAAGGAGGACATGGAGGTTGATGAAAAGAAGGAAGAGGAGGAGGAGGGTCTTGTTGAATTTCCATTAACCTTTTTTTTGTTTTCTTGTCTTAAGAGATTATCTGCCTCTTACTTCGATGGGATTTTGTATGAAGTTAGGTGTGAATAGAACTCCGAAGGTTGGTGGAATCCAGGGTTTTCTCGTAATAGATACTAAGTGCTTGATAGTAGATAGCGAAGCAAAAATGTCCTAAATATCCTTCAAGGCCTCAAGAGTATTATAAAAGAGTTGGGGATAACAGAGTTTTTATGTAATTTTGAACTTTTCCCTGTTTTTTCAAACTATGCTTGTTACCCTTTTATTACCAGCCACTTTAAATGGATTCCTTCTAATCAGTGCTCTCACTTAGCAGTCACACACCAAGCCATTTCTTCAACTCTACAATACAAACTTTGCCTTTCTCTAATGGTCAATATCCCTTTCCACTACCAAAATTATTCAAGAAAAAAATAAACAAATTGCATTCTCAAACAAGAAAATGATGAAATTTGTTGATAGTTTTTATAACCATCTTTTTCAATTCAGTTGGTCTGAGAAATTTTAACAATGAATAATTGTAAGAGTATAGGATGAATATCATCTTTCTCTTGAAAAGGAAAGTTTATGATTATGATCTCAAATGATTCCTTTCCTTGAATAAATCCTTATAGCAAAGTTTTTATCCATGTGATAATTGCCCTTTTGAGTTGACCTATTTTCATTGGTGTTGACTTTAACTTGCTCACAATACTTTTTCTTTTCAAAAGTAATGAAACATGATATATAGAACATACTAGAGTAAAGCGATATCTTGCACTAAATCCTGACAACATATTGTTGTAACCTTGTCTTATCGAGCATTAACTTTCCCAAAGAGAAAATTCGAGTTCATCATCAAAGATCCCATGATATGTTTCATCTTCATTGTTGACATCAAGTGCATTATGTTCCATTTTTTGTAAGCAATCGAACCAAAAAAATGAAGTGACCAGACTCATATTGTCATCCAATTCCATTTGATGTCGCTCTCCCGATGCTCTGATCTCTTCCATGTTCTCTTCATCCATGGCTACATGCATGCTTCCACTAGCTTGGGTTGTAGTGCTAGATTTAGTAGTATTCATCGTTGTAGAAACCTCTTCTCCCTGTGACTGTGATATTCCAATCAAAGTGATATTCCAATCGAAGGAACGTCTTGATCAGTCACAAATAGAGGGGAAGTTAATATTAGAGATGATTAAGAGTACAATGGTGAGTTCTTATTGTTAGACAAAAATATATGTTCTAAAATGTTATTGTTGTTGTTAAGCACAGGAGTAAGATCTAATATGTTGTTATTAAGCACATGGGTAGAATCCAATATGTTGTTATTAAGCATAGGGGTAGGATCTAAAATGTTGTTATTATGTAAAAAGGTAGGATCTAAAGTGTTGTTGTTAAGCACAAGGGTAAGATCTAAGTTTTGTTATTAGGCAAAAAGGTATGGTCTAAAGTATTCTTATTAAGCAAAAGGATAGTTTTTAAACTATTGAAACAATGTAGATTGAGTTTGAATCCCAATGTCTAACTTAGAAGCGTGAAATTGAGAGTTTTTGACTTAAGGGGTGGTTGAGCAAATGGGGAAGTAAGGGTGTTTGGGTAAAAATTTGGAACTGTATGAGGAGGAAGAGGAAGAGGAGGTCAGGGAAAAGCAAGAGTAGGAAGGGTGATGAGAAGAAAAAATCATTTGAATAATGTAAAATTTTGTTCGAGTATGGTGGATACATCTTAGGCCTTCTCTTGGCCTTGAATCTTCCTCTTGGGATAAACCTTGAATAAAAGGAAGGCAAAAAGGATAGTGGTTGATGTTGTTGATGAAGTTGGAGTTGTTTATGCTCATTAGCCAATTTCATGGTTGTCCTGTGGTATTTCAAGATAGCAACAATCTCCTTCCTTGCCTCTGTCATATTTATTAACCTTTCTTGACAAGGCTTGTTCGTAATCATTCTTCTAACTTGTCTCCTAAACATTTGTTGGTCATATTATCTTAAATTTTGATTTGGGGAAACATGGTCATCAACATCAACACAACCTGGAGCTTTGGTGTTCATGGTGGTGTGTATTGATTTTGAGGTGTTCAGTTTTTTCATATGGTTGTAAGCAAAAGAGAGTTGAGAAGGAGGAGGTAGAGATGGAGGAAAAGGAGATGGATGAAGAGGACGATCTTATTGAATTTTCATGAACTCTTTTTTGTTTTCTTGCTTTAATAATTCTTATTTCTACGATTTTTTGTATAAACTTAGGTGTGAAAAAAACTCAAAAAGTTGGTGGAATCGTGAGTTTTCTCTTATAATAAATACTAAGTGTATGATATATAGGAAAATAGCGAAACAAACAAGTCTTGAATCTCTTTCAAGGCTTCAAGAGTATTATAAAAGGGCGGGAGATAATTTAGAAGTTTTATGTAGTTTTGAACTTTTTTCTGTTCAGAAAGTACGGTTCTTACCATTCTATTATCGTTCATTTTAAATGGATAATTCTATTATCGTTCATTTTAAATGGATACTTTCTTATTAGTGGTCTTACTTAACAGTCATGCACCAAACCATATCTTTAACACTATAATATAAACTTTGTCTCTTTCTAACGGTCAACACCCCTTTCTAATACCAAAATTATTCAAGAAGAAAATAAACAAATTATATTCTTAAATAAGAAAATGAATAAAATTTGTTAATAATTTTTATAACCATTTTTTCGATTTAGTTGGTCTATCAAAATTTTAACAATAATTATATTTTAGTAGAGAATGAATAAAGTTTATGATTATGATATCAGATGATTCCTTCTCTTAATTAAAGTATTATGTTTTTCACTTAAATTTGCAGTGCCTTCTTTCTCATTAACAACTTGTTATAATAACTGTGCACGTTACAGTAAACAACTGATTATTACAAAAAGAAATTATTTATTATTGGACTTGTTATATTATTGGTATTTCTTTTATGCTTTATTTTTTCGTGCTTTTGTCATTTCCTATTATAATAAGTAGACTGGTTTCGCATAAATTGTTTAGTTCTGTATTTTTAACAATATAACCTTTAGCATAAGTATTATGTTCCATGGATTCCTTTTGCATTAGATTCTTTATTTCAAGAAATTTATAGACATGATTGGTTCGATTTGAAATTTTTTATTATTTTTAAGACTTTTTAAAATTAAGAAAAGTATGCTAAATTTTCTATATTAATGTTAGAGCATTTATAAATGTAGCTCAAAGATACAATTTAAGACATCAAAGCCAGCATGTGTATCTATAATAAAAACCCACAAATAGACTAATCAAGTTTTAATTATATAATTTTGAATTCACTTTTCAAATTTGACAGCCCTCTCTTTTTCTTTTATTTTCTCTTTTCTCTCTTTATTTTTTTTTCATATTTTGTTCTTTTTTTATTTTATTTTTTCACTACTGATTATGACGAAGGCTTATAATTGTAAAAAAATCTTTGCCAATTCATTTTTAGAATTATTGTAAAGAAAAGGAAACTAAAAAAAAATCGTCGCCAATTCATTTTAGAAAATGGTTTTCAAATGCTGCCTACAAATTGGAAAATTTATTTATACTATGTTAATGATACACAAAATTGCTCTCTATCGTTATCAAAAGCAACATTTTTTTTTACAAAAATAGAGGTGTTACTATAGGCATAAAATGTTGTATTGTTTTCCCTGTAATTTTCCTTTTAACTGGGTTGGGCTTGTAATTAGAATTCTTTAGGATTTCTCTTTTCCTAGACAACTTATGGGAATTCTTCTTTCGTGTTCCTGCACCTTCATTCTTAATCTGAAATTATTAACATACCCTTAGTATAAAATAAAAAAGATAACATTGTCCTTCACCCCTTTCACCCTCATAATCTTTCATTTTGCTTACTCCCTGTTCGTACGGAGATAATAAGTTACAGTTAATATCAGTGGTCATGTCATGAGAAGCCATCAAATCAAATTAAATCCACAATTCAGAAGCTTCCGACCACGAATTAAGGAACTGAAAGGTAATACTGTATCGTTCCTTGTTTTCATGAATTACGTTTCCAAATTTTGTTTATGCTATTTCTGTTTAGTTATCGGATGAAACTTCATTTAGTTTATATTTTTTTTTAAAAAGTAAATAGGATGATGTTAACTCACTGGTCATTAGGTTTGTAAATTTCGGTTTATAAATTTTTTTAAAATATAAATCAAAAGAGATGACATCCGGTTTGTAAATCTTTTTAAAATATAAACCTGATAAAATAGAGTCCGGTTTATAAATTATAAACCGGATTCCATCCCTTAATTTTTCATCCAGTTTATAATTTGTATACCGGATGTTACTTTGATTGATTTATATTAATTTTTTTAAAATCAAATGTCATTCTATTCGGTTTATATTTTCTAAAACGCATATCTTTTTTATCATTTTAATAAAAGCATTTTTAGAATTCAAAATTCTAGAGAGGTGGAGGTGGAGGAAGAATTCATTCACGTATGGTTTGTGTAACAATAAGCCCAATTGTGGATTCAAATTCTCAGCCAAGAGAGAACTACAAATGAAATTGAAATTTACTACATGTAATTTTAAGCACAGCTGAGTTTCATTTCGCAAGAATTTTGAGAACTCATAAGTTTTAAATAGTCATTATTTTTATTTGTAAACAACTTTAGATATATTTAAATGAAAATAAGAGTTTTTTTTTTCAAAAAAAAAATTCTTCAAAGAGACATATATGAGAAAGAGAGAGATTATCTTTTAGGCTTTGTTTGGATTGGAAAATAAATTTGAGAAGTGAATTTGAGTTGAAAGTGTATGAAAATTTTGATTATTTGGATTAAGGAAAGATGATAAGATTTGAAAAAATTTGAAGAAAAAGTTTGTAAGTGATGTAATAAATATGATTGAAATTATAATTTTTTAATTGATAAAATTGTAAAATTAAAAATTTGTCCTTATGATTAAAAATAATTAAGAGTGAAATATGAAATTGTTTGATTTAAGAGAATTATGAAAATATAAAATTACACAATTGTTTTTGAGTTAAATTTAATTTATAATAAAATATGATTAGTTTATTGAGTGTAATTGATTAATTATTTTATTAATGAAATTGGAAAGTTAGAAATTTCTAATTTAGAATTAAAATTATTTTAATTTGAAATGTTATTAATTGTTATTTTTTAGTTGATTGAATTATAAGATTTACTAATTATTTTAAAATAGAATAAAATTAAAATTAACTCATTATTGTTAGTATTATTATTACTATTTTTATTATAATTTGATAATTTTTATTATTATAATTATTATTTAAGATTTTATTATTATTTTTAGTTTTTTAATATTAATATTATTAGTATATTGTTTTTTAATTATATTATTTTTATTAAAATTATTATTATAGTAATAATAATTATGATTAAATATGATTATGTTATATTATATGATTAATTATATTTATGTTATTATAATGTAAGTGAAACAAACAAAAAAGAAAACTAGAGAAGTGGGGAATCGCACCCCACACTTCTTATGATGGTGCACCTCATTCCATCCTTTGATTTACATACACATTATAGTATACTTTTACACATTCATAATTATAAATCTTTTATAATTGATTAGGATAAAAGAAAATATTTAAATAATTGATTATGTTTGGTGAATAAATATTCGATTATGTATAAAAAAAATATACATAATTGATTATCTATCACACATAATCGATTATATATTTTTTTTTTGTCAAGGTTAAGATGATAATTTTGTAGTTCTCACATAACTCTCCACGGATTTCTTTGCTCATTATACGAATCATTTTCTCTTCTCCTTCATTTCCACTCATGCAACTTAGTGTACATCACCAAAAACAAGCACAGAAGCAACTTGTTTTTCTTTTCTCACGAACAATCAAACCCTTGAAGCAAACAAAACATTGCAAAGATTATTTTTTACAAGATTCTTGTTTTCGAATATTGGTTGAAGTGTCGTCACTTAACTTAGATATGTTAGAATAAATAAATAAATTATTCTATGATGTGACTTATATGAAATATTATTATGGGTCTGTATGTGATTTAATAAAATTAAGAGGACATTTTGGTAATTATGAGAAGTGGTTTACTTAATAAATGACTGATAGGTAACTAATTTGATAGACATTGGTTTTATAAAAGAACAAAAGGTTCTGTCTCTGTGGTATGAGCATTCTTCACAGTTAACCATCAATAACGTGTGTGGAGATTAAAGTGACTGAAAGAGATAGATTGGGTGAGAGGAGAATAAAGAGAAGAGATAAATTCAATAAAGAAGATTTCTAATGAATCAAGGTAAGTCTCTCTTAATATCCTATATTATGTAAGAATCATAGATTCTAAGATCCTTTGGAATATTTATGATTGATTATTCCTAATTATGTTTAAACTTACAAGATCATCCTCTAAGTGACACGACAACCTTTCATCATCTCATAAATTTTTCTCTCCATCATGTCTTTTATCTCTTTACGTTTTACCAAATTCATGGTCACTGAGCATTTTCGCATCATTATATGTCTTGTATTCATATTCGTATTCTTCTCTTGAAGGTAAACATTCACACTTATATAATCTAATTGAATTAAATTTGTGTTGAGTGGAAAACATTCTTAAATTTCTATCATTTACTTTTAAGAATTCTAAAAAGGACTCGTTAACTTGTATTGGAGTTGATGAAATATCCGCACACCATAATACAAAAGATATTTGTTCTTGATGACTTATATCTGGAATACAGTCAAATATGATTGAATAATATTTCGCATCCATAATTTTTTTATAATTTTTGTTTTTATTTCACTTGCTAACAAATTCATAAACTCATTTTGTATATTATGTCCAGGGTAATGATTATGAATTTTGTCATTTTTAATTCAATGAATATGTTCTTGCATAATTGGATTAAATTATGCAATCATTTCTATTGAACTTAAAAAGTTTCTATTACTTTCTTGGTATATCTTCTCATTTTTTCCACGCAAGGCTAAGTTACTTTTACCAAGGATTTTAATAACAATGATAATTCTTAACAACACCTTTCTTTGGTGTTCTCTATCTCTATTTATTTGTTCTTGAGCATTTTTATCTATTGTTTTGTCTTTTGAGAATCTCATTTACAAATCAATCCATGCATTCATACTAGTAATATGTTCATCAGTTATTTCATGGCTCTTTAACTTAACTAAGATTTCTTCAATCTCTATTACCTTCGTTAGCTAGTTTATTAGTACAACCAATAACATTAAACAATTTATAACAAAAAACAAAAGACTCTATCTAAATCTGTAGAATAAATAAGCTATCTTCTTTTATGTTTCTCTCCATTAGACAATTTCAGGGTTGACTCAAGGCCCAAGCAGGTAAAACAATTGTGTAGAATAAAGAGTGAAGCTAAGTATTAAACAACTTATGAACTTGAAAATTTTGAATTTTTGTTAGGCATGACTATTTGGTATAAAATATTATCCGCAGTTAACTCGGTTAGTAAAAAATTACATAAAAATATATGTGTATTAATATGGCTTTTGAACAATTAAAATGTCTTTTTTTCATTATTTACAACGTATAGAGAAAATGGATTTGAAAATGTATTTATTTCTGTCAAAGAAATTGTTTATAAAATAGATGTAGAGCCTAAGTTTTGTGAAAAAACGAATCAGTCGTAAAAAAAACAATTTGATGAAAATATTGAAATGAAGTTATGAAATAACCTCAAAAGTCATTTATAATTAATTATTTTTTATATATTGTAGATAAAGCAATTACCACATTCCAAAATAGATTTGAACAATTTAAAATATACGAAGATATTTTTTGTTTTTTATTTAGTATTAAAAAATTAAAGTCATTGGGTTGTGTACTTTGAAAGAAAAATGTCTAAACCTTGAAAAATATTTAAAACATGATAATTTGTTGGATCTTGATTTCTTAGATTTATTTTCATAATATCTTAAAAAGGATTATAGGATTGGAAAATAATAAACCAATTGACATTCTTAATTATATAAAAATAATAATTTTTTTTCCAAATACATATATAACATATAGAATAATGTTAACAATTTCAGTATTAGTTGAATCTTTGTCAAATCAAATATAACCCAAATAACATTATAATTTTTCACATGATAGGTGAGTGACAAAATTCATTGAGATACTATCTCACTGTTACGTAGAATTATCGAGAAAGATACCTCTAGAATATCTACTTTAAGAAGTTTAAAATACACTTTTGTACTCATTTAGTACATAATTTGTCTATCATCTCACTTTGACCCTTCTAACGCATTATCAAGTTTGAAATCAATGTAAGCCCAAAATCAATTAACATAATCTAAACACCTCAAACAAAATTACAATAGTTATGCACTCTTTCATTTTAAAACTAACAAATCATTTCCTATAAGTTATCTTCCTTATTTTCTTATGTTCGAAACAACAAATTGAGTAGAAATTGTACCAAAACTCCTATAGAGCAAGTAAAAATTACCAAAGGTCAAAAGAAAGAATAAACTAATTGAGATTATATTATAATACTATTTCTTAACCAAGAAGACACGTAAAAACATCAAAACGCTTGAAAAAAAAAACACTAAAGAAAACGTAGGGAAATAGTAGAAAAAAATAAACAAATTCTAAATTCAATTCCAATAAAATAAAATTGTTCTCTACTTTGTTATCTTCTAATTGAGAGTATTTGTTCTTAAAAGATGAAAAACCGAATTGAAAACTAAAAAATAAGATTGAAGGGTAAAGAACTTATCAATAAATGATAAATTATTATTATGTGAGTATTACTAGTGATTCTGTTAGAGTAACTATGTTTTGTATGATTATGTTATTCTATGTACTCCATATATAGAGTAGCTTTCTTTCATCAAGATGAATAAAAAGAGTTTTTCATCTGTAGTTTTGCCTCCTGTTTCTTTCTTTGCAAACTTTCTTTTCCTTATACTATTGTAATAATGATAGATACTAAAAGTTGTTGTAATCTATGAAGTCCAGATACAGACATAGATACAGATATGACACGGATACAGATACATGAATACGACTAAATTAAAAATTATAAGACACAGAACACGACAATATATATATATATATATATATATACATATATATATATATATATATATATATATATATATATATATATATATATATATATATATATATATATATAT
>Ga0099825_1003704_pt1 | contig 20286 bp, 4 predicted proteins | sample SiratroredBW_FD_76838 | JGI IMG/M metagenome (GOLD analysis project Ga0099825, IMG submission 76838) | Root nodule microbial communities of legume samples collected from California, USA - Siratro red BW | ecosystem: Host-associated > Plants > Roots > Nodule | place: USA: California | collected... | reverse complement strand
CAAAAAAAAAAAAAAAAAAAAAAAAAAAAAACTCAGGCTTACCCCTATCAAGCTCACATTAAACGAAGAAGACCTAATGGTCATCGATGCCTTGATCGAGTCTGAGAAGAAAGTTATTACTGCCCAACGTGATATTGATGCAGAATGCAACTGGAAAAAGCTCTAAGGTTGGGTGTCGCAAACAATTAACTACAACAATGCATGGCAAACACAGTTCAATTGTCAACATAAATTGATTTGATTGAGGAGACATAAATAATCAATGAATTCATAGATGTTAATGATTACACCATATTAGATCTTTATGCTCTGTTGAAAGCCAAAACTATTGCAAAAGGCCCTCAATTTCAAAAAGTAGGGTCTCCTATCCTTATAAGTCTATCAAGGTCAAGCGTTGGAAAGTAGAAAATTGCAAAAAATCTAGACTAATACTAATTATGATTGCCTTCAATGCCATCCTTTTGGACACCCTTAACATTAATTACCAATTTTGAACCTACTCCACCATCATCTCCCCTACCTAAGATCACTTTTGACCCAGCCACCCTTGACATCCTCTTTCCTCCTCAATCATCACCCCGAACAACTCCATTAGACCAATCTCTATTTTCCCAACTTTCAACCCTAGCGCTTCTATGAAAAATAGGAAAATCACATGAAGGACGGGATGAATTATGACTTAATTAATTTTGAAAAGTTTTCAAAAATATCTTATTTGATTAATAATACTAAAACGGTGGTTTAGTTTTTAAAACAATAGCTCATTATTATTCATCTAAGGTCTCATGTCACACGCACTTTGTCAACTTCTCTCGATTATTTGTCTATATATTTTCTCATTTATTCTATGTAAAGATCATACTACAAACACTTTTCAATAGATTTCTTTTGATGAAGCATAAACCATTTTTCTTAAATGCAACCTAGAACAAATATGATCAAACATACATGTTTGAATGCTTAATTTATTCTTAGCTCATCGATTCCTAATGATCAAGTTAGATGCATATTTACTTCTCAACTAAATCACTTGATTAACATATCTTCGTGTGTACTTTAGTAAGTAAATAGATCATGGTTTTAGTGTTTGACCAACCAATGAAGGTGTAGATCAAATACTTAGTTTAAAAGTGTTCAGTAAAACATTGTTAGTAAGTACTCATGCATTAGCTCTCCTTCTTGTGTTAGTGCAGATGATGATAACATGCAATATAAATGGAAAAGGGAGAGAGAAACTACACACAGTAATTTATACTGGTTCATCTGTTGCAACAAACTATATCTAGTTCTTTACCAAAACAATTAAGTTCAACTAAGTAGACTAATGTTGCAAAGTACACATTGATTATTCTTTGGGTACATAGCCACTTTTGACTAACCCCTTGAGTATTCTTGACACAAGCCACTCTTGGCTTAATTGGGTCCTAGCTGAACCTAAGTACTTTTTACTCTTTAGCACTCCCGACTAACAGAAAAGCTTGAAGGTTTGAATGATTTTTTGACTAACGGAGAGTGTTTGCACTTTTCAACGAATACAAGATTTAACTTTTCCCTCCTCGTTCAAATCATTTTGCACTCTAGGGAGGGGTTATGCCTTCAGATGAATACAAGGTAAAAGTTCACTTAAGTGACAAAAGAGACTTCTAGTGTTCTCTTTTAAGCTCTAATGTGACCATACATTTTGGCACATATCCTACTATAAGATTTTGGATCATTTTCTAAAGCTTTTGGGGATTGCTTATCGTCTTAACATCATTTTGGCATAATGCATCCTCTAATCTTATATATTTCTTCTTGATGGTAGGCTTTTTATAGTCGCTAGAGGAAGGTAGATCTTAAGTGGCTCTAGTTCTTCTTTCACACCTTCCTTTGGTCTTACGAGCTTCAACTTGATCGTTGCATTTAATGCACCTTATGCAGCTTAAAATGCTCTTCTTTTTTACGCAATCTTTTGGATGTCAAGTAGTATATACTTCCCTCGGTAGCAAAGCCTTTGGTATCTTTGCATAGTAAAAGTGCATATTATACAAGACAAGCTTGAAGAATATGTAAAAGGTAATCTTTGTATGGTAGACTAAAGCTTGAAGAATATTATTCAATCCTATGTTAGGTTAGAGTATACTCTAAGCTTATCATCTTATACTCTTTCTATCTGACATTCATAATGCATATCAGAAGAAGTGAAAGGTACACTCAATGTTCGTTGTTTGTTATCCATTCTTCAATTGATCAAAATTGTTATCGATAAGAAATTTCTTATCATCTGATAGATGATGTGATGCTATGATCAAATCATTCTCTCTAAGTAAAGCCTCTAGCCACCAATTTTGCCTTGAATTTTTGTTGATATGTTTCTAGATTACCATATTTATATTTGAAAATCCATTTATATCTTACCAACATAGAACCAACAAGTTTACAAACCAGAGTCAAATTATTGTTATTGTGAAATGACTTCAGCTCCTTATTCCTGACGTCTAACCATTGAGTCTTGTACTTGTAAGTGTAGAGGATAAACTAGAAGATTCATCTTTTAATACCTCACTAACTGCAACTAAGAGTATGCAATAAGCTCTACACATCCATACCTTTTAGAGCTTTGACTCATAAGACTACATCTAGCTCTCATTCAATAAACTTAGTTCCATTAGGCAAACTAATACTGCTAAGTATATTTTGAATATTTTTTGGGCTCATACTCCAAGTTAACCATTGAATTATTGTTTGGGCTCATAGCCAATATTGGCTAATCCCTTGAATATTATTGAGACTCATAGTCACTCCTAGCTAATTTCTGGTCTTAGCCACTTCTAGTTGACCCTATTGAGTATTCTTTATCAAGCCACTCCTAGCATAGATAAAAACTTTATATGAGTGTACAATCATCAGATCATGAATATGCCTACTAAGGAGGTACTATATCTTTTGGCATGTACATGGTTTGAGTATTTTCTCTTAGTTTGCTAGATGAATGCTTATAGTGTCCTGTATGAAGCTTTGTGGGGCATAGAAAATCTAGGCATCATTTCATAAAAGTACCACCTCAACTTTCTTTTCTTCTTCTTGATGAAAAGCCTTATATAGACGTTGAAAGAAGATAGTCATTGTAAATCATTCTGGACGTTGAAAGAAAATAGTCCTTCCGTGTATGATGAACTTAGTATTGGCTATCTTCCTTGGTAGTCAAACTTTTACACTAAACAATGGTAAAAGTGCACACCATATAAAGCAAATTGTTGAGTCAGGGTTGAAAATAACTTATGCCAAGAGAGTTGGTTAGTAGTGCAACTTTAGCTCGTACTCTAAGACATCTTAATATGGGGTTGTACTTGAACTTGAACGAATCTGTTTGGAAAATGGAAGCAACAACCATTTTTTGCACATCGAATAAGCATACAAATGTTTGAGTAATATGAGGTTCGCTTACAGGTATTGTTTACACATCAACTATGTTTATCAGATATAAAGAGAAGACTACATAGTATTTTATTCTCTGACAAACAAAAAACTTGCATCTTGCATGATCTATTTTTTAATTAAACTATCGTCTTACAGACGAAGAAAAAAAGTTTTATGCTTAGCAACGTTTACACATAATCAAAATTTTAGGATGTTGGTATTTTACTCTAATAAACTCAATATTATGTAGGAACATAAAGTCCTCCACTCTGCTATACTCCTCCTCAATGTTCACTTGTAGTTTTGATTAAGTGCATAAACTAACAAGGAATGTAGCAACGTTTGATATGACGAAGATTATATTTTACAAGTGCATTGTTTGCCAGTCGATAAGAGCAATGTTGACCACCCACAACATTTGATAATTGGAAATTGAAGATCAGATGCTCAGTATAGTTAAATGACTAACTTGACACTTTCAAGAAGAATACTCCTAAAGCTTGAGCCTGTATTACAGAGAATATTTTCTATGTTTGTCCCCAAGGAGATCCATGCCAAACAACAATTTTTGAATATATCTTGAGAGTAGAGAAAAAGGTGCAACATTTGTCAACTCTCCTGACACAAGCTATTTGCAGCTCTGGTTTAGTTATCTATCATGTATTGTGTGCACTTTTAACCATTGTTTGGTCTAAAAGGTTTTGTTACTGAGGAAGAGAAATACTATTAGTTTTCATAGAAATTGTGTGAAGAAGATAAGAGAAATTAATGTTGTATGTCATGCATTTAATGCTTCTCAATAACAGAGGAAGAAGAAGACAATCATGAGAGTTCAAAGCTACTCAATAGCTAGAAAAAGGAATGCAGACTATTTTTTTGTTGCTTGCTTAAAGACATGTTTTAAAGAGAAGAACAACCATAATTTGCAAGTGTTGAAATTCTACTCAAATTTTCTTGTTCCCCAAAAGCTTTGTAAGAACACAATTTGTGTTCATTCGTCCAAACTAGTAGAGAGATAGCTTAAACCTTGTATACATCGAAAGACACTACTATCTCTAGTCAACAAAAATAGTGCTTTGAATAACTCATACTTTGAAATTGTTTTGAGACAACAATGACTTGTGAAAGAATACTTAGTTGTTAGTCAATAGTGGTTTGAGTAAAGAATACTTGACTCAGGTTAGCTAGGAGTGGATATGAGTCTAAGAAATATTCGGTGTTAGCCAGGAATGGCTTGATCAAATAATACTCATTTGTACTTTCCAATGATGGTCTGCTTAATAGAGCTTCGCTTGTTAGTCAAGAACTAGACGTAGTCTATTGTATCAAATAAATCACTACAAAAATATTGTGTAAACATTTTTGTGTATCTCTCTCTATATATTGCATCTTATTTGCATAACTAACTTAAAGAGTGAATAGTTCAAACAAAGGTTGCAAAAATTAAAAGTCTTTCATCTATTTAAAACAAACTGACTTTATCATCTGATTGTGAAACATCAGACAATATTTTTGAAAACTAAAGAATTTTTTAAAACACAATTTTAAGTTACGAGAATTTCAAGGTTACGAGAATGTTTTGACCATATTTTCGTAAGAGTCTTCATATCAAATGATGTTCATATAGGTAGCAGTAGTAGTCCCAAAATATCTTTGAAACTCTAACACTCAACAACATACATCTCACTTATTTCAAAATGGTCTATTGAATCTCTAAGTTAGGTAATCTTGTTTAGGAGTCTCAACTATCATCCAATGTCTCACTATGTCACTCTTCTTAAAGAGGGTGCTAAATAATTATGAACAAAATTCAAAACCATTATCAATTTTGAACCGTTTCACTGTCTTACTAGTTTGGTTCTCTAGTAGATGCTTTCAACTCTTGAAATTCTCAAAGGCTTAGTCTTTAGTCTTATGAGGATAGACCCATAACCCTCTTGAATAGTCGTCTACTATTATAAATAAGTACCTAGCTCCAAAGTGTGCACTACAAGAAAATTTTTAATTTACTTATTGATTATTTTTATGGATAAAAAAAAATTTGTAGATAAATTTAACACTAGTTCTTATTATTGAATTGAGAGTTCTTATTATTGAATTGAGATGTCACTTGGGCGGTTTTCCTAAATGATTAATCTTATTAGAAACTAAGAGACTAGATGCTATAACGAGACTATTCACCGTGTTAAGAGTTTCTATCTACTATTGAGCACATGTTAAGAGTTTCTATCTTCTACTGAATGGTATAATACAATCATAAGGTTTTCAAACCTTAACTACTTAACTAATCTTTACCTAATACTATTAATTGTGAGGATGCACCACTCTTAACTTAAGTGTTAGTAAGGAAATACCTTAATGAAATTAATTTCAAAAACGGTTTTTACCTTAACTTTGCTTAAACTTAATAGTTTCCAATGATGGTATAAAGTCTATATGTGGAAGATGAATTGATCAATTTGGATTTAATAGTTGATATTGTGTTTAGGAAGAATTTGCAAAGCCATGATAAGTGCTAAAGCATAATTCCCGAATACACTGTCTGCATGTAGATAAAAAGAGTCCTGCAAAAGTAGTAGAGCAACATTGGTGTCAATGTCCAGGGGTATAATAAAAGAAGTGCTGCATGAGAACCTCCGAAAGTGATAGTTTTGGTCACAACGCTTCTTATGGTAAAATTTTCATAAATATTTTTAAAGAAAATAAAATGAGTTTTTTATAATTAAAATTAAATTACATATACGGGTCGATTACAAATTCTTAAAAATTATATATAAATTAAGTTGATATCGAACTTAATGAAACTATTATTAAGAGTCTTAGTCCAATTTCATTATATTTATTAAAAAGTTGAGTTTAAGTTTATAGGTAAACCTAACACATCCTAGGACGGAGTTCAATTCCATAATCTAGTTTAAGTCAACAACTTCTAATAGTCAAGTTCGAATTCATGGTTGAGTTCAGGGTTTAGTTTAAATTTTAATATTTAAGTGAATCTATGCCAATCTTATAAAAGGTTAAATCTAAACTTTAAATGAGGTGTGTCTAAACTCTTTTTTTCTTAAATTCGGAGTTTAAACATAAAAAGTCAAGTTTAATGAAAAAAGCTATTAAGTTCTTAGTTAAATAGTATAATTTTAAAACATAATGAAGCTTAATCACATAAAATACTTTTAAAATAAACTATTTCATGTTTTCAAGCTTAAGAGTATGGGAGCCTATGTACTTTGCAGGTCGGTCATTCTATGATTTGTGTTAGGATGAAATATTTTTCTATTTTTAGTTTAACATATTTTAAGGCAAGATTTATGAAGAAAATATTTTCATTAATGATTATGATTATTGTAATACTAAACCCAAAAGGATACCGATATCTAAGATATTTTCCAAGAATATCTTAAGAGATAAACTTTCTCATCTATATAAGAGATATTAGATTTATATTTTTTTTTTCATCTATATAAGAGATATTATGTTTATATTATAATTATCTCAATACTAATTTAAACATCAGTGCCTTTGGCGGTACCAACCATTGATCCAAAGAAAGAAAATTCCATTCTAAAAATATCAAGATTGATGTGGACCATATATATATAGATACGTATTTCTTTTTCTGTAAAATAAGCAAAATGTGTTGATTTGGGTTTTAAAAGCTTCCATTTATAATCATGTGAGCTTCATGCTGACAAATTAGTGCCTTTCGGAAGTTAAACAAATTTAAGGATTATGTTTTGTCATGAAATTGACATATTTAAGGGCATATGTTGTACGGATATGAAACTTGAATGTGATACGGAAAAATCACAGTTGTAAAGTTGTTGTTAATTGATTCCTTTTCAAAGTATTAAGTCGTACATCAACAAAAATTACGTGGCAAAATTACCTATGATTTGTTCATGATACATAACTATTTTTCCAAAATACTATGAAAACTTTTATATTTAGTTCAAATAGTAAATTTCATTTTTATCAATCTTGAATAAAATTTTGCAGATTGATTACCTATCTATCTATCTATATAATATGCTATTATTTTATTCAAAAATTTAAATAAACTAATTAGTTTGTTGATTAATAATCTGTTGTGGATATAATATTTTGTATTTAAGTAATTTTTTTTATCAGCAATTGTAGTTAATTAATTGATGCAATAAAAATTTCATCCTATGCTGACCAAAAATAAAAGTCCACTTGATATAAAAGCTGTACACATAAGGTGAAGTTGATTATAAGAATCACTTGCAAACTGTGTTGATCTTAGGAAAAAATAATTATAATGTTTGAGCGAAAAAGAAGGAATTAAGATAGTACTAGAGTAGAGATATGATTTTGAAGTCAAAGAACTTAATGATTCTCTATTAGAAGCCACAAACAATGGATTCCCAATTCCCACCCACCTTATTCTTTACTTATTATAGATAATATTCATGCTTCATTTTCAACACACCCAGATGATATGTATCATCATAAAGCATAATCATTTTCATGATAAGTTTGTATATAATTTTAGGTCCTGTTAGGTAATAATATCAAACTTACCTTTTTAATAATCATTTTATTATATCTAAATGATAAATAATCTCCTACACCACACTATTTGACAAAAACATACTTAATTTTTTTTATTTCAAAATTAGAATCTTTAAAATCTTTAGTAGATTCAAAAATATTTTTAACAAAAACCAAAAGTAGTCTATAATATGTTCATAGAAGAAATGTATCATAACACATTTTTCATAAAATACAATTTCATATAAAACGGTTCAGTGAGTATATATAAATATTGTTTTTATTGATTACCACTTCAAAAAATGTACTCTGTATAATTAACTGTTAAACTTTAAAAAGAAAAAGATTTTTTTTTTTGTAGGTTCTAATTTCAGTACTACCATCTTATCAAGATGAAGACAAAAAATAAAAAAAAATAAAAATAAAAATAAAAGAAAAAAAAATGAATTTTTTTCATTAAATAAAGATCTGTCATTATTGGTTGTATAACCCACTAATATTTTTAATAAAAGCGTCCCTTTCTCCTTTTTAATCTCACATGTTGATCATCCAAATCTTTTGATTTTTAAAAATAGAAGTTGGCATTATTCTTGACACTCGTTTGACAGTTATGAATATGCATATGTTCCATTAATCAACTGGAATATATAAATATCATGCCACAAGTAGATAGTTAAAGGTATTCTGCTCCACTACCCTCCCTTAATTCACTCAAAAGCAATCTAATTAAAGGACAAAAATCGATTTTTAGATTCTATTATTTTAATTAAATTTAGTTTTAGTCCATTTTCTTTTTAAATAAATAAAACAGTAAATCACAAAATGACATTCAAGATATTTTCTTATATTACATTTTACTTTTTTTCTAACATTTATATATGTTTTTTTTATAAGAAAGTTTATATTTGATGTTTTTAAAATTTAACAAAAGTAGAGGCATAATGAAAAAAAGAACGATAGTGTAATATTTTTAATATAAAAGGAAAATTTTTGTAAAATTTTAAAAGAAATTTTGGGCCAGTGTAATCAATGAAAACCTAAAAACATGTTTTAATTTTCTCTAAATAAAAGACATATTCTTCACCCAAATAAAGCCTGAATAATGATTGGGTTTATGATAAACTAGAATCCTTGCTCTTAACTTTTAAAAAGGATATATTTTTCATCCTTCATTATGCGATTTTACCAGTAATAAATTTAGTAGAGTGAAACAACATTATTATATATCTTTAAAAGTTTAGAAGACTGATTTTATCAATTTCGAAAACATATAAACTAAAATGAAATTGAACAAAAAGAAATATAAATATTAAAATTAGTTTTTTTCCTTAACTAAACGTGCTATTCTCTACAATATCTTGTCTGAAAACATGCCTTATTCCATAATTCAATGTAAAAGATGACGCACCAAATTAATGTTATATATGAATTTGAAAGGAATAGTTCTCTAACAGAACTTAAAAATTTAGGTTTGTTATCAAGAACTCTTATCAGAGAAGATGGCACTTCAAAGTCCAGAATATGATTCCATATACACAGAAAGTGATGAGGCATAGATACCATACTCCCAACATCAACAAAAGTAACAAAAGTGATAGAGTTTACATATATATGCTTGCTATAAAAGATTCTGTTAAGGGTCAAATGCACCAAAAAGAGAAGAAGGAATGCCAACAAAAAAAATCGATGATGGAAATGCAAGTGATCAGGCACAGATCTTACACAAGTAATTTTGAAAAGTCAAAATGTATGTATATATATCATTGTTACTGATACAATAAAAATAATAAATAATTTGATAATTATAATTGAAAAAATTTATACATTTAAATTTATCCTTACTTCTATTAAATTTTCGAACTCATCCAAAAATTAAATTGAACCTAAAATTTTAAGAGATATAATTATTAAAAGGAAAATGATTTATAATAAAAAGGTTATAATTAAAAATTGATTATAGAAAAATATATATCATAAGATTTTATTTTCCGTCCAAACTGCTTTCTTACAATAAAAAAAAATAAAAAAAAAACACTTAAATTAGTTAGAGAGTACTTCAAAAGAAAGATAACATATAATTAATCAAATTTTTATATTTCAAACATTATTCATAAGTAAAAAAATAAGTTTGCATGAGAAACATTAAAAACCCATATATAAGAAATATTATACTATATGACTAATATTTTAGTGTCAATTGTGTCAATAAGATTTATCTTTTTTTTTCTTCAAAAGTAGAACAAAAATAAGTGAGAGATGAGTAAAAAGAGCGAGTTGAGTTTGCATTTTACTTCTCTTTTACTTTTCTCAATAACATGTGAGAAACGAAAAGAAAAAGAAATGAGTTTGTATTTTACTATTGAAAAAAATGAACTGAACAACTGGAGAGAGAAAATATAAAAAATATCTTAATATTCAACTCTATATATTTCATCACTTTCTTTCTTTACTTTTTATTATATTTAATTTATGTGATAATATTTATTAAAATTAAACGACATCTATTATAAAATAAATTAAAATTTCTCTTATATGGAGGGAATTCTGGAAAATTTGTGGGACCATGAAATCCCCACCTGTATAATCTTCCCTCACTCCAAGTGATATTCTTCTTGACAAGTTTACTTCACTGCTTTGCATCTCATATCTTTGTTGGTTCATTGTTTTCAGGTGGAATCTTTGTGACATGAAAAGTGCATGTAGCAATTAAAGAGCCATAAAAGGACTATTTTATTTTAAATATAGGAAATATTATTTTGAGTTTGGTTTCAGTCTTGTAGAATTTATTTTATTTTGGTCTTTAAAATTTTTGAAATATTTAAGTGAAAAGTTGTAGTTTTATTCTTATTAAAGATTAATAGAGATAACGGAAAAGGACTTAAGGGTGTCAAAGTAGTTTTATTGGAGAAAGTAATGCATCTTTCTTCTTGTGGGTTTTTCTTTCAAACTATGGTTACGGTGAACCACGCCCGTAATTTCTCAAACTCTATATCGCAATCATAGTTACAATAATTTATTTTTATATGGTATATTGTGTATCTAACATACTATATTACCTCCAACTTTTTTTTTTCTTGAGTTAGAATTTTTTTCTCACAAGTTATTGTTACTAGACGAGACAATTTGAGGCAATTTTTCCATGGAGAGGTATTTCAAATCAATTGATACAAAATAACTATTTGTTAGGATCTCAAATCAATATAATAAGAAAACACGAAAAAAATATTATATTACGTTAATGTTTAGGGTTTGAATTTAAGGAAAGTGAATTGAATTTTCACAAATATTTGTAAATCAAGAATGACAAATCTTACTAAACATTTGAATATAGAATTTGAGGTAAGGAAGATATAGAATCAATTCAAACAAGTGAAATATAAAGCAAGAAAAGTAATGAGGGGAGAAAAAGAATCTATCAATCAGAGAAAAATAATGAAAGAAAAAACTACACAACAACCTAAGTCTTCAACATTATACACCTTATAACATCCTATTTTAAGATTAACCTCGAAACTTATGCAAACCACTGTATAGACATACCAAAGCACAACAAAAGTAAAAATAATATCATAAAGAGAAAGATAAGAATAACACTAGTAAGATAAACCAAGTGAGACTATCTCTATTAACCAATATATTGTTGAAAAATAAGTCGGATGAAGTTGAAGAGGAAAATGAATTGAACTATTAGTGTTTTTTGAAAATTTTTTTGGTAAGAATGGAAAATTTTATTAATCAGTACATAAGTAACATAGTCTATACAGAACAGTCAATTAAAATCGCAAAACAGTAAACTGAAAAACAATTTTCACATGTGCCCAACAGTTGATTAAAATAAGAAAATAATCGATTAAAATTTCCTGATAGTGAGTGAAAAAAAAAATAACAGGTTAAAATACAATACAATCAATTGAAATTAAACCTGCAGTACTTGAATAAAACTCAGTTTGCACTGGCGCAAAAAAAAAATTGATTAAAATTGCATTTCAAACAATTAAAATTTTCCAGTCACTATATTTCAGAAATTTAACAGTGATCTTGATTGAAGGATTATTCTTCCAAAAACTTTTTTGTGATCAAGAAAGACTTAAAAAGATCTTTATGAAAATTTAATCCATAAAATTAACAAATTAAATTTGAGAACAATAGGTTGAAATTTATCAGTCTTGTATCAAACCAGTTTTTTAAAACCAATGCAGGAGAAAACAATGAGTTAATTTGTTGAATCAGTCGATAAAAAACCATAAATGAGAGTAAAAACAAATTCAATTATGATTAACAAATTATACATGGTTTTTGTTAATCAAGAAAGATGTAAAAATCAATTATTATAGACTGTCTAGAAAATAAATTGGTTGAATTCACTTTCAGTCGATTATTTTTATTACCACATGCAAATTCTTAAGTTTTGCCCAGAAAATTAATTGGCTAATTTTCACTTTTAATCGATTGTTTATACTAGAAAAATAGTTTGTAGTGCAAATATAACATGTGATTAAGAATGACACAAAATATGTAAGAGCACATGATGCAATTCTAGCTTCAATTGCATGCTTCAATGTGCTTCTTCACGGAGGTTTGATGTTTATAATAAAAATTGCAACGAAAGAATTGTTGTTGTGGTTATATGAGATGGAGATTTGGAGGTGAATTTTCCAAAGTGAGGTTAGGTCAACACTTAGGAGGAAGTTTAGAAAAGGTATTGTGTAAGACTCATCTAGAGAGAACCTTGACAAGAGTACAAGTGCTGAAAATATTTTGGTAGCAATTCAACATATTCATCAAAGTTATTTTACAAGAAGAGAGCACCTCTATTTGTAGGAAAAAAGTTAAGACTAACCCTAGCTTGTATGACAAGCTTTTTAAAAACTCTCCAATTAAAGAATGACACATGTCAAGCCATTGACAAGGTGAAGTGTGATGAGGAGCATGTGAAGCATGTGTAAGTGCCACATAAACCCTAGTTCATACCCTAGGAGTTAACTCTCTCTCTTTGTCTTTTTCTTAGGGTTTGGCCCAAATACAAGGCTCAAAAAATTCAAGGTAACCTATTCCACTATTTAGCCCAAATACCAGACCCAAAATTTAAATTCCTATACTAACATGGCCCAAAATACAAGGCCCAAAATAAATTCTACACTTTTATACAATTTTTTACAAGTAGAGGTTTTATAATCTTGAAGCTCCAAAGTCTCTAGTGTGATCTTCTCCAATTTTGAACTTGGGCCCAAAAGTTTGTTTAGAGCTCCAAACAAGCCCAATTAGGCCCAAACTCCTGATCAAGGCTCTAGCTCAGTGACTTCTTTATTCTTGTCTGTAGTCTTAGAGGTAGGACTGGATCAACATACAAGATTTTTATAATGGTTAACTCTTTTTCAAGAGCTACAACTAGTTCCTTTGCAACTCTAGCAAAGGTTCCACTAAACACACAATATTACAAATAAAACCAAGTACAAGAACCAATCTTAAACCTTACAAGATTGATCCAGACCCCTGTGTAGATCCCTATTAGACAGTTTTGCAGAACCCTATTGTAAATACAACATGGAAACACTATCCAAACAAAATACAACCTCAAACACACTTAAACACCCTATCTAACTGTATTACAAAAAAGACTAATATCACAACGAATCAATCAAAACTAGCACCAATACAACAACTAAAACGAATCAAGACAGAAAGAAATGGCTTCCCTATACTCAATTTTGGTTGCAAAGTGCTCCAATCAGTCAAATACAAGCAAGAATCCTTCCTAGATTGAGACTGAAGGTGAATCTTTAAAAAATATGTGATCAACCTCTCAAAACTCAGAAATATGCTCTCAAAATCTCTCTCTTATGAAAATATTAAGTGTTCTCACACTTTGAAAAGTGCAGAAGAATGAATCGCGAACTGTAGAGCGAGTTTATATATAGTAGAATTCGCGCCCAAGTGAAATCAATCGATTGGTTTTACTAGAGTACAAATCAGTCGAATGTTTTTGAAAAGTAGTAGGTTATTTTACTCTGTAGTAAAAAATTTCCCAAAATCTAGTTTGAAAACCAATTCAAGCTTGACTCATTTGGAGCTCTTGCATGCTATTTTCATGATGAAATCAAACAACTGCACACCACTACCTAATACTCAATATACAAACCCAAACCAAGCTAGATCAAGGATTGCTTCATCAAATCTTCAAGCATGGAGTGTTGCCAACAATTTTCCCTAATTTGATGAAGTTAATATTGTGGTTGAGAGTGTGGCAGTTGAGTGAGTTTCCAGCTTTCATCCACTTGCCCTCCATACAATGTGACATGCATACAACCTTGAAACAAATTTCTAAGTGTAGTATAAAACTATAACATACCAGCAATAGTAAAAAGTCACATTATAGAGCCAATAAAAAAATTAGTTCAATTCAACATCACAGAACTAGTGGAGTGAAGTGCAGTATGCAAGATTAATGCAGTACAAAACCACATATATTCTCCCCTATTGAATTCATCAAATGGGAAAAGATAAAAAAACCATAAAAATAAAAAACATAATGCATGAAAATGGAATAAAAAGGTACGTTCCAGTGTAATGATGCAACAAATGTAAAGATGCAAAGGTGTCTAGTCCTCATTCCGAAAGTTTATGGAGTCTAATTGGTCTTGCACATGCTCAATCTCATTATGTAGCAATCAGAACCTTGCAGCGCAATACTCCTGGTGCATCCTTTGCTCTCTAGAAATGTGATCCAATCTTTACAACACCATATGCTCAAATATGGAAAGGGACTTTCCAAGATCCACAGGTAGAATGTAAGACAACATGGCATAGTCTCCTGCAGCAGGAACAATTGCTTCCTCTCTTGAAGTGCGACTAGGTCCAGCTTCTCTAGTACCTTCTGCCTTGCACACCCATATGCCATTATTGGATTTTTTTAGTCCAATCTTATGCAACATAGTCTGGTTCACTTCACTGGTAAACTTCAGAATTTTTAACATTTCATCCTCCAAATCTACCTCAAAAAGTTCTAGCAACCTTGAAATAAACATAGCATAAGGTAACTTATAATCAGACAACCTCTTTGACTTGATCATGTGATCTTTCATCACAAAGACCTAATTCACCTTAACTCTATTGATGAAGTAGTGCATTAGCAGTATGTCCTCCTCTATCAAAGTGGCATGGTTGCTGTCTCTAGAAGTGAGAATCTACACAATGATAAAGACTAGAATTTGAGGGTTCATGGCAAGTTTTCCAACACCAAAGCTTTTCACTTCTGCATTCGGTTTTCTCAAACAAGACCTACAGAATTGGATCTTGTTGAAGTATTCAATTGATCCCTTTGTGACCTTCAATCCCACATATTTTAGGCCTACAATTGTGTTGAAAAATATGATGGCCAAAGTTCAAGAAGGGGGGTGAATTGAACTATTAACTCTTTTTGAAAACATTGAAAGTATGAGTGGGTATTTTTATTAAACTATGATTACAATGTAGAGAATATTCAAAATAACAGGTTAAAAGCACAAACAACAAGTTGAAATGAGACTAAGTATGCCCAGAACAGTAAAACAACTTGTTAAAAGTTTTCTAGCAGTTCTGGAAAATGCAGATAACAGATTGAAATTAAAACAGCTTGTTAAAAATTTCTTTTTCAGCACTTTGACAAATTTCTAGCAGGCAGTACAAAATGAACATGTTATTTCAGAATTCAACAAATTGAAATAACAATACTGCAGTAGTGTTTAAAAACAGTAAACCAGTATGGATAAGAACACTGGTAGCAGACTAACCAAAAAGAATTATGTAACACAGTTTTAATATGAACAAGAGAAATTTACCAATATAAGATAAAAGAAAATGGTCCATGTAACAAAGGAATGAACACAATCAATTTTGTAAACTATATATGAAAGTATATACAAAATTCCAACAATGTCTATACTTTGTAATGAAAAACTAGTTCTGCAGAATTTAGTATTAATAGAAGTAGAATGCTATAGGACGAAAACTCCACAGCTATGAAGAAATGAAATTATGAATTGATGCAGAACTATAACCACTAAAATTATAAGCCAATTCTAATGGTCAAACCATATTTGAAACACTTAACATTGTAATTAGATTATTGATTTCAATTGTCACAACATAAAAGAAATACAATTTAACAATTTCTATATATCAAAAAATGGAATTACAGAACACTTAGGCAAAGAAAGAATAGTAGATTTACAAGATTATACAACATATTTTAATCACGAATTGTAAAATAGAGAAATCAAAAATAGAGGAAAATTGTAGCAGTTTAATTGGTTCAAACAGTTAGCTAAATTGAAGAAATTTGTTGTACCTTTCAATACAGATTCAAGAAAAACTGATCAATCAAAATTAAGCAATGATTAAGCCATCAAACCCATTATTTTTAATCAAATGAGAAAAACTGATATATTTATGACAAAAATTATGGTTCAAACGAGTCAAGAACAAAGGAGTATCCAATCAAGCTAAAACAAACAAGGTAACTCAAACAATAAACCAAGATAGTATTTATGCTAAGATACAAGTATACAACAGGCTAAAACCAGATTTTAGCCGATTAAAAACTCTGTTAGAATGAATATTGTGAATCTGTCCAAACAAACAATAGGTTGTTCTTGATTTTAACAGGTTGTTCACATAAAAAAAATACACAAATGAACAAGATCAATTCACAAATGTAAAGAGAGACGGAAAGAGAGGACCACACAATTATTTTTATCCTGGTTCACTCAAGTTTGCATACACAAACACATACAAGAACCAATCTTGAACCCTACACGATTGTCTCTACCCCTTGTGCGGCACCCTACCACACAAGATGCACAACCCTAGTGCAATATGCAAAACTCTACTACTGTGTTTGATGCAAACAATACACCCAAAACAAAGTCTTACAAGATTACACAATCCAAAATGCTTAAAAACCCTATTTAAGCACTATACAACTAGGAATTAATACAAAAATGAATTACAATTATAAGAACCAATTATGCAGCAGCAAAAACAATGTAAAACACAGAAGAGAATCACTTATCTCTTCACAATGACAGCTGTTACGAAAATCCCAATCAAATGAATGTTTTGCTATCTTCGAAAAATCATGATGAATTTTGTTAAACTTTGATCTCTCTTTCCCACAATAAGGTTTTTCTCCAAGAAGCTATAAAGTAAATCTTTAGAATGTGATTCAAAAGCCTTTTTGTTCAAAGAGTTATTGTTTACAATGTGTGCTGCATGCTATTTGATTCGCGCCAGTCAAAACTGTTACGAAAAATAATAGGTTGTTTTTACTCTACAACACTTCTATTTTAAAAAACCATTTTAAAGTGTAGTTTTCACTTGATTTTGAAGAAGAGTAATGCAAACAAATGATCAAGTGACACACACAAATGCATGAGAGAACTAAACCAAGTTAAAAACTACCACAAACTAAAAATCTAAGGTCTTCTTTCATCCAAGCCAAGTCACCAAGCAATTTCTTCATCAAATCTCCAATCAAGGGGCTTCTCCACCTACGTCTAACAATCTCCCCCAACTTGATGAAGACAGTTCTTGTGGTTTGGTGGTAAATGCATTTGTGACAATCTTGCTTTCATCTTCCCTATACTGTGATGCATGTAAAATACTTCAAACAATTTTCCAAAGCAAAACCAAAACTGCAGTAGAAATCAGCAGGTTAAAATGAAATATAACAGGTTAAAACCAACATAGCAGTTTAGTAGTTATCATAGTAGTTCAACAGTTTAGTGTGCAGTGCAGGAAAAGCATAAAAGTGACTTAGTTAGGTATAGACCACAATCACACAATTCTCCCCAATTGAGTTCATCAAGTTGGGAGGAAACTTAAAACAACAATAATTATAAATAACACACAGAATGTTCATGATGAGAATGCAGCAGATATAAGTGATGCATGAAAGGTTTAAAGGTTGAAGTTGTTGAGAGTGTCATGGATGTCATCCACTTGCTGGTGAAGCTGTTGGAAGTGAGTGACACAGTACTCATGATGCCTATGCTGCTCTTCAGTCATGTTATCCAGCCTCTCTATCATCATACGTTCAAAGCTTGACATAGTCTCTTCTCTTGTAGCTTGAGGCACAAAAGGTATCATTGGTGCTGTTGCTGGATTTGGAACTTCACCTTCATCTTGGCCTGCAGTTCCACTTGATCCACTTCCATCTCCATCTCCTCCTTTGTAGGTTCATGTCCCCTTTACCTTCTGTAGGCCAATTCTGTTCAGCATTGAGTGATTAATCTCACTCGTCTATTTGAGGCTTTTTGCCAGCTCATCCATTAAGTCTACCTCAAAGAACTCAAGCATCCTTGACCAAAATAGCATAGGGCAGTTTGTAGTCGTTAAGCTTCTGTGCCTTCATCATATGATCCTTCATTGTGAAAACCCAATTAACTCTTACTTTATTCATCAAACAGTATAGTAGCATCAAGTCTTCTTTAGTAAGAGTTTCATGGTTGTTGCCTCTAGGTGTTATTATCCAGACTATCAGTAGTTTCAAAATTCTTGGAGTCATGGCCAGCTTTCCAACTCCAAATGACTTCACTTCTTCACTTAAATTTCTCATATAAGCTTTGTAAAACTGTGTTTTGTTAAAAGTATCTATAGTTCCTTTCTTGACCTGTTGTCCTTCATGCCGGTTATAGTAAACCAAACTTTTGGTGTTATTTCCATATCCACTCCTTTCACATGGTTGTACATATTTTTCCCATCAAAAGTAAGGTTGGTGTAGAACACCTTGACTAAATCAGGGTAAATACAACCATTCAAACCAAGGAACTTCTTCAGGTTTTGGTGATTTAAGATGTTTCTAACCTCTTCAAGTTGTTGTTCCTTTAGCCATTCAGTGGTGAAATATTTTGGAGCAATTAGACTCTTTTTGTTGTAGTCGTGGATATACTTCTACATTTGACCAACTTCTCCATTGAACCAGTTTTCCAAGTGACCATAATCCTTATCTTGGTTTGAGGATTGAGTTTTGGTGCGTTTTGTGGGAGTAGAGGAAGATGTGGCTACTGGTTTTTGAGAGAAAAATGATAATGCATAATGGTTTTTTAGGTGCAGAAGCAGATATAGTGCATGTTGTTATGTGACTGCTTAGGGTCATTTTAAAAGCAATTTTTCAAAGATAAATGCATGATACTATAATGCATATGATTATGATACACCCATGTGCAGTTTCAACAGAAAAATCAAGATATTCAAACCTACCCAGTCCAAGATTCTTTGTACAATAGAATCTGGAATTCTGTAAAGCCATTTTTTGACAAATTGAACCACCTCTGCCCAACTCTGACTTGATTTGTGATATTTGACCCTTTCCAATGTTATTCACGGGTCCTAATGTGATGTGTATGGCCTCTTGGTTCATTGGGTGTCACTATAGTAGCTCCAAGGTACTCATTTTCACCAAAATATCACTTAAACAGAAATCTGTCAAGTCTGGAATATTATATTAACAGGTTAATTTCGACATTTAACATGTTAAAAGCCTAGAATCAAGGTTATTAATAGACTGTTTTATGAGATTAACAGATTAATAGGATCAACTTTAGGAAAACAATGTATTGATTTCGAAAATAGCATGTTAAAAGACTGGAAATAAACTCTTTTAAATTGTACATAGACTAATAGCATGTTGTTTTTGAAAAACAGTTTGTTGAAATAACTGGAACATATAATATAGTAGATTTTCAGTAGATTAATAAGGAAATCAATAGATTAAAATACCAAATGCTAGAACCACTTGTTTAAGCTTGCTAAAACTGTTCCAAGGCACTAAGTTAGTCAATAAAACACATAAACACATAATTATAGAGGCAATATTAGTTTAGAATATTAGAAACATCTAAGATACCTAATTCGGTTCTTAGAAAGTTGAATTTATCTCTTGGCAATGGTTTGGTGAAGAAATCAACTAGTTTTTTATCTGTTTCTAAAAATATATTTGGCTGAGTTCAAGAGGATGGTGAATTGAACTTTAAAAGATTTTTCCAATTTAAAACACTGAAAACAGTTTAGTGAATAGAAAACCTTTTATGAATCTCAATGATAAAAGATTTAAGGTGCAGCGGTGAAATAAATCGATTTCAGGCACGAATAAATCGATTTTATTTTTCTGGCAGAGAGCAAATTTCAAACAGCACACACACCAGTTGAATTTTATGCAGCAGAAATGATTCTAAACAATATTATCCAGCAAAGACAGTATGAGGCAAATTAAATACAATTTCAAAGTAATATATCACACAGATTCAATCACACCAAATTGCACACAAGATAGAATACAAAGAGAAATACTAATACTCAATTTGCAAGTTTATGTAACTGAGATATATCAAAAACAAT
>Ga0099825_1003695_pt1 | contig 20310 bp, 5 predicted proteins | sample SiratroredBW_FD_76838 | JGI IMG/M metagenome (GOLD analysis project Ga0099825, IMG submission 76838) | Root nodule microbial communities of legume samples collected from California, USA - Siratro red BW | ecosystem: Host-associated > Plants > Roots > Nodule | place: USA: California | collected... | reverse complement strand
AATTAAAAAAAAAATAAAAAAATTTAATAAAAAAAAAAAAAAAAAAAAAAAAAAACATAGTGTAAGCAAAAAAAAAAAAAAAAAAAAAAAAAAGAACGTGCGGGGATAGTGTCTTATTCATTAGTGTTGTAAATAAATAAGTTGGTGTGATCATGTTGGTTCATGTCTCGGCACTATTTAATGGCATGAAGAGGAGGCTATTAGAAGATCACGTGATGCGAGATGGGGAGTGTGTGGTGCATAATTGGGTGTCCCATTCTGAGTAAGATATTTTTCAGTTCACGTGACGCATGCCATGGTGGTGTATGAACATGATGTGATGAATGAATGAGATGCATGAATGGATGGATGATGATGAAGATGATGATGATGCTGGTGTTTGACCACTAGAGTGTGTGGGGTGGGGAAAAAGGAGGAATTGAGAGCATGTGGGATACGGAATGAATGAGTGAGTGAGGAAGTGAGAAAGAAGTGGTTGCTTCGATTTCCCGCCAATAGCGCCGACGTGGAACCCACGGGCATGTTTGGCGCGAAAATGTCCGAGAGTCGTGGGATACGTGGTGAAAGATGGGACAAGTGTCTTTCGTAGGTGGGTGCGTGGAAAGTGCTGCTGCCGCTCCCTTTTGTCCGAGCTAAAATACTATACACTGCTGCTGACGTGGCCTTCAATATTTAGTATGCCCACACGTCACCCTCTACTTTTCACCAAACCCCTCTCTTTCTATACTCTACACTCTACATACCTACGTACACCCTACACTCTACACTATTTATACACTGCACTCCCAACACAACTACTCTAATAAAGATAAATCATCTTATTGTTATTTTTTCAATTTTCGTTATAGTTTAATTTTCTTTTTCTTTAAATTCAAAAATTGTTACTTTATCTGTCTATATCTTTCCCCTTTACTATCATCGTCATTAACGGAATGACAAGAATAACCTCACCATTTACTGGAATTTCAAACTTTTATCCTTCGTTTTTTTCTCAGCGCTTTAATAATTATATCACTTTAATTGTATAAAGTCGAAAACGTCAACTATTATTGGTATAGAAGTCGGTGTATTTATACTCAACGTAGAATTGGTGGGTCATAAATTAGATTTTCTTTTTTGAAAGGATTGATAGCTTTATATATATATATATAAAGTTTGTAATAAACCACTTTACTAACCGAGTTACTTAATTTTTTTATTGATAGTTTAATATATGTTTTTAATATTCTACTTTATTGATTAATATAGAATTACTTTTTTTTTTCTAAGCTTAACGTGACGTTGGTCCCTATTATTTTAATTTTACTTTTAGTTTTTAAACAAAATTGTATTGGTTTTATTCTTCGATTATTTTTATTTCCTTAATATTTGCGTTAAATGTTACTTTAAAGTGATAATATAATAGCACGTCAGCCGACACGTCAACTCAACTGACGTGATATTAGCACAAATTTTTGAAAAATTGTTATAAGTTTTTTTTTTAAATAATCTCCAAACAAATTTCTTTTAGCCCTTTTCTTTTCACAAAATTAACCCTTAAATCATCACTAACCTTCTAATTATTCGTCTCTCAGAGAGTATTTATCATTATGTCTCTCAACAACAAATATAATTTTTATACGACAATGTAAGATTTATGACTTTCCATGTTGTTAACTAATTCGATGTGAAGTTTACGTTATACAATATCTTAAGTTCAAGATTCTTTTCATAGCATTTTGTGGTATTAAAAAATTGGTGGCAATATAAAATAATTAGAGACGACTTTAATTTAAAAAAAACAAAAAAACGACAAGTATTATGAATAATCAATTATTCACACATAAATAAATAAATTTGTAATGTTTTATAACCACCAAAAATATCTCAAATCAACAATATTCAATCACACTATTAAATTAATAAAAAATTTATATTTGACGAGAAAATCGCAACGAAAAATATTATTAATAAATTACGATTAATCAACATTTTACTAAAGAACTAAAATTTATCTTTGTAAAAATATTAAGATTGATAAAAAAATGTTTAAAAGTATTAATATTTTACGTTCTTATGGAGGATCGAGTTAGAAATTTTTAATGTACATTGAGATTAATTTTGAACTAAGGAAATTTTAAACGAGCTGATAATCTTTTAATAGTGATTTGAAGATTCACCAGTAAAAGATTATTTTTTTCAAATTAATAAGAGTTCTCTTACAACTATTCTTATATTGTTAGTGTCTTTAACTTTATTTTATTTATTATTTATTAATTTGTAACTAAATTTGTTATTTCTTACACCATCTTATTTATCTATTTTAAACTTGCAACTAACTTTTGCTCTTCATAATCTCACCAATTTATTTTTTAACTCTATAATTATATTGTATTATATGTTTATCAATTATCATTATTTGGTAAAGATGTTTTAAGTCCTTTTTATTTAATTATTTTTATCTTATTTAACTAATATTTATTAATTATCATTAATTGGTAGAGATGTTTTAAGTCATTCTTATTTAATTATTTTATCTCATTTAACTAATGTACATGTATTTATTAATTTTAATATTCATTACCTTTTTTTGAATTAACAAATATGTGTGATAAAAAAATAATCTAAAAAATATGAAAAATATAATAACGTTGTTAACAAATTAAGAATTTGATGACAATGAATATGTAATTTGATATTAAGATTCAGAAGAGTAAATCTTTAGACAAAATAATGGTTATTTTGTTGTTATTATGTTAATTTTATCTCGATTAGTCACTTGATGACTAATTCAAATATTTGTAATATTAAATAAAAATGAATGTATTGTTTATATATATATATATATATATATATATATACATATATATATATATATATTGTTTTGGTTTTATTTGTTCTCACCTTTTTATTTTTATCTTTTGTATATAATAAAAGTAAAAATATCAAATTAAATGAAATTAACACACTTTTCAAATTCACAATTACTAAACATCAATTAAAATATGAATAAAGAAGTTTTACCATCGTAAAAGAATCAACAATAATCATTTTTTTTATCTGACATTCATTGTTTTTCACTAACATAGCAAAGATATTAACTATATAAAACATAAATGATATATATATATATATGAATTTTTATCTTACATTTTAATCTTACTGATATTTTCGAAGTGTGGAAAATATGACAATGAATAATACAAAATATTAAATAGTTAAACCAACAATTACACTGTGTTAAAAAAAAAAAAAAGGTCGATACAAAAGTTTAGTTTTGCATAGAGTGAAAATCCAATACGAATCTATGATTTATAACTAAACTAAAACTTTTCTAAATAAATTTCATTTTCATTTTTAAAACGAGATAAAAACTTTAAAACTTAAAAGCAAAACATAAAATAAAAATATAAAATTAGTATAGAAACGAGTTTGCATTAATTACTCAAAGAAGACATGACCAGATACGACACAAATTTAATGAGCAAAGACTGAAGAAACGTGTGTACGCCAAGCATGATAAAATGTGCAACAAAAATAAAAACAGAAGCTTAGTCCAAGACTCGCAGTGGAGTCAACAAAACAATTAGCGAATGTGACGTCTCTGTCGGCCAAAACACGACTCTGTTTTGTTTTAAGTAGTCGTTTGTTCACCTAATAATCGACCAAAAGCCCAAATTACTTTTCAACATTGTTTCTTTGAACAACAAAGCTCGAGCATAGTAACGCCAAGGAAACTCCAACCAGAATCAAAATTTTGTGATTTTGTGTAGACTAGGTGTGTGCTTAATCCTTTGTATAAATTAAGGGTTTTAATATTTGCATAACAATACACATTTTATATGTATTTAAACCGGACCTAACAGTATATCAAGTTTGGCGTATCTTTACATGACCTGGTTGAAAAGAACGGTTCTTCCATAGATGTATCCGATGAGTAATTAACATGCATATTTCAATAAAATAGTGAAAATTAATATTTTAATTATAAAATTATAGAATCATATATATTATTTATATTTAAAGGCGTAAGATCGTGGAATAACATGATGATATAGATAATAGAGTATAATTATAAAACTGTGTGATTATAAACTTTTTTAAATTATTTCTATATTTAATTAGTAATACTAAAATAGCGTCATAAATTTTACTTTATATATATATATATATATATATATATATAATATTTTTAATAAATGAATAAATAAAAGAAAGTATTTAAGAGATATTTCAAGAAAATAAAAAAATAAAAAATAGATATACGTTAAAACTACATTAATTTAATTTAATTTTAATTAAAATTAAAACTGATTCAATTCAATAAAAAGGTAAATGATGGAGCCTAAAATAATCTTAATTTTTAATTGGATTTAAAATTTATTTTAAATTTTAATTGTATTGCCTACACTAACTATTCTCTTTTTTAGGTAAATGTATTCAATTCAAATATAATTTTAATCAAAAATTAATATAATTGAATAAAATTAATTTTTTACCTTTATAGTATTGACAAGTGCAACATTATTCCATTAAAATTATTGTAATTTCACTTCCTTAATTGAATTGAATGAATTTTAATTTTATTTAAAACAAAATCAAATTAAGATGTACATTTCTTATTTTTTTATAATTCTATATATAATCTCAATTTTAACGCATAAGTATAAGAAAAAAATTTAACCAATTAAACAGTTATAGATAATCACTATTGTTCCAAAGATATTATACCCGTGCATAGTAAAATATCAAACTCCTGAAATTTAAGAAAGAATGAAGGTGTCTTTCCTTCTATAGATACATTATAGTCTCAGAGGTATAAAAATTAATCTCATCATTCCAGAGTTATTCACTAATACACATATCCCAGTTAGTAATCTATTTTTGCTGGAAAAGTATTATTTTATTAGAATGAGTGCATACTTTATTAAAGTACGTATAATAATGAAAGAATAAGCAAAGTGTACTCCAATGTAGTGGAGCATGATTGAAATAAAATATTTGACGAGAAAATCGGTTGGAGAACTTCCTAATCACGTTAATAACCGAAAGCTTAATCTTACAACGATGGCTCTTAAAATATTAGACGGCACAATCATTTAGAGAACTTCCTAATCACGTTAATCACTGAAGCTTGTTCGTACAACAATGGCTCTGTTTCACATAAAAAATAGTAATTCAAAAGTTGATTGTTAGTTAAAAAGTTAATTCGAAGTGGGAAAAATTATTGGGAGGTGAAAAGTTTGGAATTGAAAAATAAGTATTCTCTTTCCTTTCAAAATAAGTAACGCCTCTATATTAAAAAAGTTGGGTTGAAGGTTGATGACGTTTTAGATTTTCATTGAAAATTAAGTATTTGATTTAATCGTCTATTAAAAAATAATTAATGCCATTAAATTAATCCCAAGATAGCGTGTAATGATAAAAAATAATTTTGTAAATTGTTCCAATCATTAAATTAGTATTTATTATTTTTCTTAGTTTTTGTAGAAAATGTAATTTTTTATTGGTTTCTGTTTGGAAACAGAGAAAGTAATAAATAGAATATCAATTAAAATTGCTCGTACAAATGCCTTTTTATCTCATTTTATTTGTTGATTAAGAAAATGCACACCATTTTAGAAAACAATTTATTGAAGTATAAATACATATTAAACTATTAAATGTAAAAATAAGAAGAAGAAAAATGAAGCTTTTTGAATTGAAATCTTATCAATAAGTTCATTTTAAAGGATGGAACTTACATACCACATATAGGTAGTGTATTCCAAATAAATTTGGTTTTTTTTAATTTCTTAAATTAAATTTTTGTTAAGTGAATTACACGTTATTAAGATAAAATTCTAAATATAATCATAAACAATTCCTATATTACCTATGATAGTATAGATAATACTTCTTTTTATGTTTAATAAAAATAAATTTGCTTTAAGTTGGATAACATGCAAAAAGATAACATCATATCTTAACATATCTATCCATGTCTCTGTTTATTTATAAAGATTTGAACATTTTAAACTGGTTAGACTTTGAATATTATTATAAGATTATATGTAAGTGAACAGGAAATAAAGTGCTAGACGTTTATTACTTATTATTGTAAAATTTATAGTTTAAAAAGGATCTCTTCTTTCACATTCTTTTATCAATAAAATATGGTTATCATTGTAGATATTTTGTCAAAGGTTTTGAGAAGCGGAAGAAATATAGAATAATCGGTCAAAATTTAGTTCTAATAAGTATATTAAATTTTTTTTATTTTTATTTTTGTATTTTGATCTTTTTGTATACTCTTGTTGGTTATCAGAGAGTATTGTTGGTGCAGGGTTAAGTTTTTAGATGCTTACCTATGTTGTTAGGATTGTTGGAAGTTATTCTTAAAATATACTTAGATAAAACAAGTTTTAATCTAGTTAAGGAGAATTAATAATTCATTAATCTAATATTATGGTTGTTGAATGTGTAGTTGGAATATGATATAACTTTAAACTCTATAGCGTTTTAAAGACCTTCAACATGATTTACTAGAACACAAATGGAGAAGGAAGAACTTAATGCTTCCTCATCCCTCCTTCCCCAAAATCTAATAATAACACTTACACTTATAGAAAAGATAATTAACATAAAGTTAAAAAGTGTCCATTGAGATGAAACAATCTCAAGTTATGATCCCATGTTCCAGGTGACAGCAAAATTTTTACCTAGAGGGATATTCAATCTCTTCAATCCTACCATCAATATCTTATCTCCATCTCCGAATAAGTAATTATGTTGACTTGTACTAACTTCCACATTTGAGATGTTCATCTGTTGTTCTCCATCTATCTCAATTTCAGTTAGTGCTCCATTTCTGTTTAATCCCAACACTTTTATTGTGTCAATAACCCAACCTTTCTCTAGAGCAAACTTGCCCTCTTGCACTTCTGACCAAACTTTCACTTTTCCTTCTTTGACAGTTGCATGGAAATCAACGTAGGTTGAATAGCCACTTCCAAGTTTCATTTCTGGAAGCTCATCATCATCAAGGAAAAGCTTCCCTTTGGCTAATCCATCACTTGCACCAGCCGGGAAGGTTACAATGAGGCTGAAGGGTGTCATTCTAGCATCCTTAGATGTCATTCCACCCTGTTGCATTGGAAGAATGGCATTCTGATACACATGCACATTCACCACATGCAAAGGTGCATCAAGGGTAACATAGTTCCCATCTTTTGACACAATTGTCTGTGTTAAATCAAACAAACTGTACCACGTTCCAGGAGGGAAAAGGGCTTTAACTTGTGTTTTTCCTTGCTCTAGCACAGGAGAAATCATTAGACTGCTCCCTAGTAAGAACTGCGTGTCAAGGCCATAACATTCAGTGTAACTTGGAAATGAGAAGAAAAGAGGCCTTGCAATTGGTGCTCCACTAATATGTGCTTCATAGTTCAAGGTGTATAGATAAGGTAGGAGCTTATACCTCATACCTAAAGCATTTCTAGCAGACTCAGCTACTGATTCCCATTGGTAGAGCTCCTGTCTTGGGGAGTAGTAGTTTGCATGGTCTCTTGAGAAAGGGTAGAAGGCACCAACTTCAATCCACCGATTGCAAAGCTCTTCAGTGGGAGCTGGATAGAAACCACATATGTCTGAACCAACCATTGGCACCCCAAATATTCCAAAATTGAGCATTGTGGATATTGAGTACCTTAAGTCCTCCCATGTGCCCTTATTGTCACCACTCCAATGTGCAACATATTTGCCTGAACCAACAAAAGTGGAGCGGGACAATATGAAAGGCCTTTTTCCTTGAAGCCCCTGAAGGGCCTTGTGAGTTGCAATAGATTGAGAGAAACCATAGATGCTGTGAGCATCATACTCCAAAACACCGTTATAGTGAACTGCACTAGTGGCTATAGTTTTGAAGCCTATAGGAGCCTGTACTCCTGAAGCGTTAATTTTGTAGGGAGGTTCATCCCACCTTGTGCTTGTGATGTTTTTGCAATCTAAGCAACAAATCCACCCTGGTCCTGTTCCACTTGGGCACATTTTTCCCTTAGGAATTGTGCACTTTCCCGAGCAGAAATTTGAAGCTTCATTCATGTCAATCCATAGGCCATCAACAGGGACTAGTTCATGGAAGCGACGGATCTCATCAACCCACCATGAAACTGTTTTTGGATTGAGAAAATCAGGAAAATATACTGCTCCTGGCCAAACTTGAGCCAAGAAGGGTTCACCTTCATACTTGATAAAAACATCATTAGCCATACCCCTTTGATATACACCATAACTGGAGTTAACAGCAATTCCTGGATCAATGATTACAATGTATTTCATGCCAATGCTATGTATTTTGTCCAGGAAGTCTAAAAGCTTGGAACGAGGGTAGTTAGTTGGATTGAGTGTGAAGTCCTTGTGGCCATCCATGTGATCATCATCATTCCATATCACATCGAGTGGGATTTTAGCCTTCTTGTAGTTGTCCACCACATCTTCTACTACAGATAGATTATGATAGCCCCATCTGCATTGGTGGAATCCTATGATAATATATACCAAATAAAACAAGTTAGCATGTTGGTCAAATGCCTTTTAGAATCAAATTATCTTCATACAAATGATAGTTCTGGAAGAAAAGCATTATGTTTCGGAAGTAATTGAGTAAACCATTGCTGGTATCATTAAGCTAGATCTGCAAGCAAAGCGTAAAATGGAAAAAAGACTGAAAATAATTACTTCATATTAATTACCCTATCAATATATTTCCCATGAGTGAAGGCTAATCTTGTTTACAAGACATGATGGCATTTTTTTACAAATACGGATACGTTTCCACCTCAAAAAAAAAGCAGAAAGGATAACAGAATGATAGGTGATAATACGTTTTGCAGAAAGGGTTCTTGAAAATACCGACAAATTGCTTCATACACAATACACGCATGTCATAAAAACCAAGTTCCTGGACAAAGTTTACGAGTAAGCATTATTTTATTTTCACTTCACTAAACTGTAGCATATAATGGATAAGGTTTTATTGTTGTTTCGTTAATTAGGAAGGAATGTTCTGTACAGAAAATAACATGAATAAAACGTGGAACCTTTGATTCCACTGGTATAAGATTTTGTCAAATTTCCTTTGCTTTTGGTAAGGATTTCACTTTTATTTTATATAAAATGGTTAAGTTTCAATTTTATGTATCGTGTGGACCTAAGGACGAAAAAGCTTTCCCAGTATACGAACCATGTGGATATATATATTCAGATATTAAAATAATTTTGCAGACCTGACTCTTAACAAAGAAAACATCCCTGTCATTCAATGTGACAGATATGGTAAAGCCAAAAAAATAGCAAATTGAAAAGCCGTAACTTATTGTTTTCTCAAATGCAGTATATACTCCCGTGACCGCACACATAACGAAATTCGTTGAATTTCCAATAACAGAGTTTAAACATTAGTTTCTTTATTTCCCCTTATCCAAAGGCAACAACTATTTCTCAAAGTCTTATCGTCTCCGCATTCCTCAGTCTTCACAATGGGGCGTGGTTTATGGCACTCAAAAGACTAATGCAATGAACACTAATTATAGAACATGCAAAAACATTATAAGACTGTAAGAGAAAGTGAAAAGAGAATCGTACCAAAGGCCCAGTAAGGCATTGGAGCTGGTCTACCAATGAGGGAAGTGTACTGATCCACAACATTCAGAGGCGTGGGTCCAGCAAAGAAGTAAAAATCAAAGACTCCTCCAATAACCTTGTAGGTCAAAGAGGTTCCTCTATAGAACACATCCATTGCATTGCTATTCAGCAACAGAACTCCATGTGCATAAGGCTTGCCACCTTCATTTCTGAGATCCATGTACACAGGGTGTGCGCCGTATAAATCAGTGTTGAGATTAATGGCTGAGACATCAGTGGTGTACAGAGTGTAAGGGTCACTCGGGTACAGCTTGATCCCGTGTGCCTGTGTGTTCTCCCCCAAACCATACAGAGAAACATCTTTGGGCAATTTGGTAGAAATTTCCAAGTACTGGTCCTTGAAGACCAGTGTGTTGAACTCATTGGAACTGGAGTCAAAAAGAGTATCCCCATTTGACTTCCTTTTCACTGCAAAACTAAACGGGTCTGAAGTGTAGCTGAACACAAGCTCAGAGCTATAGGAAGAAGTGTTCTTTGACAGTGATATAAGGTTCTTTTTCTTCCTCGACCACCCAGTGTTTTGTTTCACACGCAGTGGTTGCTCCCTCGGCAAAAGGTCGTACGGAACCTCCCACCTTTGTTTCTCTGCGTCAGTTATGTGTACCCTCAAACGGTTCTCAGTCTCATGCCTGCATAATGAAGAACAGTGAAGAAGGTTCAGAATGAGTTTTCTCTTACACTAAATCTGTCAAATTTCTTAAACACACTTCTTTGTTTACGAGTCACGTTTCTTTCCTAGTAAACGTGGGACTAAAAACATCCACTTTTTTATGGCTTCATGAAGAAAATGTGAATGCATAACGATACTGAGTGTCACTTACTTCACATATAATCGTAAAAGGGGAATGTCAGGGCCATAGATAGTGTTCTTCTGCTTAACTTGGAGGAGCCCAAGAAGGGTACCATCAGGGGCATTTTTAATGGATATGAGACGGTAGCCTTGGCCAATTTTGTTTGAAAAGTTTGGTTCTTCAGCAACTACATAAATTAAGGAAGTAAGAAGAAGAGAAGAGAGACAGAGAAGAGGTAGGAGAGTACGAGAAGAAAGCATAGCTGAGTCAAGAGTATGGTCTTTGGAGGTTTAAGATAGATGGCATTAATTTATAATATCAACTAGCTTGTTGAGTCGTGGTGTTTGTCCTGTTAACGAAGGCAAGTGAGAGAGTCATAGGATCCATTACATTGGTCCCCACATCGTTGGTTATTATATCTGTCTGAGGATTGTGACCCAACTTTGCATTACTCATTTTTGCTTTGGTGTAAAGACATACTTGCCAATGCGAGATGATTAGCAAAGATAAAAGATTATCTCTGGTAAACCTACTTAATCAAACTATGATACATCCTTCAGGCTTTTGGAAATTGAAAAACATATGTTAATGGATCCAAAAAGTAAAGGCCTGTTTGGTTTTGTTATCCTATTTTTATTCTAAAATAAAAAGAATGATGAAAAACTGTTCAGGAAATTAAACCCAGAATAACAAATGGAAAATATATTTCAAAATCAAAATAATCTTACCAACACCAGCTAGCACATGCAGTGACCGTAATAGTTTGTATCTATTAAGGGTACGGTTTTTGCTAATGTTATTTTGAGCATGAAACAAATTTAAATTATTTCCCGAAAATAATAATAATAGTTTTTGTCATACCTTCAATTCATTATTCTCTTTTTAAATATTTATAAAATACAGATAAATAAAAAAATTAAATACCTTTTGTAATATCCAAAGACTGCTACTATATATATATATATATATATATTCATATTTCACACTTTAAGTATTTTAATATCTTTCACATGAATTTACACATATCACTCAAATTTTAATAAAAAAGCATGTAATATAAAATATATTTCTTCTGTCTGCACCAATTTATACCTGCAAACTTTTTTCATTTGTCACATTATTAACTGTTTGGAAATTTCCTCATTAACTAAAAATATTATTATTTTAGGATTTTTTTTTGTTTTTCAAATTAATTTATTTTTAATTTTGAAACGAACATGACTAATAACATTCATATTAACTATGATACCATGTTACTAATGAGAAAATATATTTTAAAATTCTTTTAGTGCTCAAAATCTGAATTTAAATTTATTTTACTATTCCAAATTTAAAAATTATGTTGTAATCTTTCTAACTAAAAAATTACATTTTAAGTCCATTGAATTTAAAAGGACTTTTTCTATCTTTCAAATTAAAAAATATTTTTTAGTCCACAAATTAAAAGTGGTTTTTTAAGTATTTTAATTTGAAAATAATTTATTTTTGTTTTTAAAATTGGAGTTATAGAAAAATTAGTGTCATAATTAGCATGTATTTGTTTTAAGAAAGACAGTTTTAACTGTGTTCAAACTTTTTTTTTTATCCCCTTCTCATTGTGTGACCTCTTATTAACAGTGGTAAGAGTGGTTGTTACCAGTACTAAAATAATTTAGTACATATTATTTTTTTATTTTTTTTCCTTAACATATTGTTATAATAAATGAGGTTTTGACTTGAATTTTTATTTGTAGATTAATACGTATTGGTTCTGAATATAATGTGCTTATCATTCACTGAATATCTAGAGCAAGCAATTTCTTATGAAGAAATATTTTGATCTAATTGAATTTTCAGACAGTACTGAAGAGTCGTTGAGAAAAGTACAAATATTATACTCTTTTTTAATGTACGTGAGAATATCATCTTTTAGGATTCTCTTTTTGATTTTCTATATTATAATTGTTAGAGAACCATCACGATTTTTAGATCTGATTACACAACATAATTCTGAAGTTAAGTGATTTCTAATTTATTAGGCTTTTTATGAACCGTAGATATAAAATTATGGAATTTTTAGTTCATGAGTTTTTTTTACTCATTATAGATATGAAAAAAAAAATTGACTTTATATTAACAATTTTTTTCTTAATTAATTTATTTAAGAAAATACGCAAATCAGAATATGAGAGAAATTGAATTAAAAGATAGAAAAAATTCTGAACCAACCAACAGAAAGCATAACCCAAGCCGCGTGTCGATCATCTATTGGATGAGAGAAAGGCACAAATGAGGGCAATTACCATAACGGTGTCGCTTTATATTCTTTAAAAGGCCCACCTTCCCTTCTCCACCAATAGCGATGAAAGAACATGTCTGATGCGAAGGACAAGAGAAAGCGAGCCCAAGACGACGCCGTTTCGCCCAGCCAGAAGAAGGCGTGCGAGGAGGATTCCACGGCGGTGACCGACGAGGAGGTGGAGGAGTTCTACGCCATTATCCGCCGAATAAACACTGCGCTGAAGTACTTCAAGAGTCACGGCGATGACGTGGCAGCGTTGGAGAAAGATATCATGCAGGAAGTGAAGGAGTCAAAGAGAAAAGAGAAAGATGGTAACGTGGAAGAAAACTTGAGTTTGGATCTAAACGTCTCTCCCCAAACCCCATCCTGAGAAATTTGTTGATGTTATCATTTTCTCAATTTTCTTTTTTTTTTTCTATAATTTTTTACCTAACATGAGATTTTCTTTTGTCCGCAAATACTTAATTGGACAAGTTTTTCTTGAATATATTTTTTTAGGAAAAAGAGTAATAAAATAAATATAGTCCCTAGACATCCAAAGAGCTCTTAATTTAGTTATTAAAAGACAAAATATTAATTTAATTTAATTCTTTGATAGGTGTAAAGTTATGCAATTGCAACTTTTTTTTTTTAAGTTTTATATGAATATTTGGTTATCAAAATATAATTTTAAAATTAATTAAATAAAAAATATAAACTATTTTATCATTAATATTATGGATTCATTTAAATACTTTACCCAACTAGACACTAACGGGGAATCTTTAATTTTTCAATAACTGAATTGAGAGTGTTTTCTACATTTAAAAACCAAATTGATTATTTACGATATTTTTGTATGAGATAAATTAGATATAAGTTAAAGTTAAAAATTATAGAAATTTATTTAAATTAATGTATGGATAACCAAATATAATTACTAAATAAACTTTATTCTTTTCTATCACTTCCTGTTGTCAAAGACGCTCTAATAACGATTCACTTTAATAAAAAAATAACATAATTTAACTTTACTAATTTCATTTAAAAATTATTTTTTAAAGATAATTTAGGTAAGTGAAATCGATTCATGTTTACTTATAGTTGAGTGCACTACACTTGATATTTCTGTTATTTATATTTCGGAGTCACTTATAATTCAGTCTGAAGAATATGATAATAATTAAAGAAAAATTTGAGTTTTCCACCAAAAGAACCATCTACTTCCTATTTAATATAATAAGTAAATATGCTTTATATTTTTCTTTGAAGAGATTTGTTTTATAAATGGGTTGTAGGGGAGATTTTTTTTTAATTTCTTTTTTTTGTTATTTATATTTCAGAATTACTTATAATTCAGTCAGAAGAATACGATCATAATTAAATAAAAGTTATAGTTTTCCAACAAAACAACCCATTTACTTCTCAGATGTAAATGCTCTTTATACTCATTTTTGTTTGTTCTGTTTTATAAATAGATTGCACCTGTGAAAATGCTCTTACCCGAGTTAATAATGAGAAAAATAATTTTGTTTAGCAGAGAAAAAAAAACTTAAACATAAGGAAAACAGATTTGACATGGAATAAATACCCGCAACTTCATGTACATTTTTATGCTTAATCAATGGACAGATAAGATGTATTTTACATAAAAGTGTCAACACAGAATATGGAATAATAATTTCCTCGTACACATAAAGAAGCATTGCCAAGTGAAGTAATAGATCTTTTTGTCTATATTAAGAAGGCTACCAATTTAATTCATTTTATTTCAGAATATATATTTAAATTAGTTTTTATTTTTATTTTTTGAATTTTGAAGTGCACAGCTGCTTTTTCTAATCCTATAACCAAGTATAGTATTAATTAAAGAGACACACATATATATACACTTATTTTGCTTCTATAAAACATTTATAGTTATTTTAGTCTAATAAATTCTTGACAATTATTTCGTGTATCATATCAATTATAACTTGCAATCCATCAATTTTAAAAATATCAGAAATATTCTTAGAATTTGTATTCAACTTTTAAGGTATTCTGGAACCTATTTCTAGAACAGGTATTCGGAAAAACTATTCTAAAATAGGTTTTTTGGAATTTATTTTTAAAAAGTCTAATCCGAAAAATTATTATAAAATAGATTTTCCAAAACCTGGTTTTAAGAAGACTATTTAAAAAAATTATTCCAAAATATTTCTTAGAATTTATTTTCAGATAGTTTACTTTGAAATAGTTTTCCATAATACACTTTCTGAAAACAGGTTTTGGAAAGCCTATTCTTAAATAGCTTTATAAAGTACTAAATCCAAAAACCATTGAACTGTGGAGGACATTATTTCGTGCAACTGATGGGGTGCAATCTTAAATTTGATAATGTACAATAAGCAATTGCCTAAATTCTTTCTTCGCAGTTTGGAGGCCCAAAAGTAGCAACAAACAGGAGTACGACGAACAGTCATTACTGTAAAAGTAAAATAAGCTAAATAACAATAATTAATTGATGTAAATTAAACTACAACAAACTATTTTTATTACAAATTAAATTATTTGTAGAAATTTAAAAGAATAAACCATTAAAAAATAATTCATTGTACTTAATTACAAAATTAATACTTAATTATTCGTTTACTATACTTAAATTCATTTATTCTTTCAATGAGTTTTTAGTGTTGATTTTTCTTTTTAGTATATAAATTATAATTTTAATTATTTACTTTTAGATCACTTTATTTGAAATATTGTCTATTTGAAGTTTGGTGATTCTATGATGATCTTATCTTTAAAAGATAAAAAATGGATTGAAAAATGATTGTATATATAGATAATTATTGTTTTCGATTCTAAGAAATGTGATATTTTGAGCATACTGAAAAATGTTTCTTGTGAACTATGAGAAGTAAAAAGGATAATTTTGATTAGACAGAATTGGATGCAAATGATTTAATGCATAATGTTTGGAGTTTGTAAAAAATGCGAAATTCATATTTTGTTTTGAACGTTGACTTGGTTCTAATGTATTGTTCGAAAATGCAGATTTTCAATATAATCCACTTGATGACGAAACTTAAAATGATCCAATAAATTTGAAATAATGAATAAAAGGAAATTTTCCTTAAACATTTTAATTAACGAACGGAAAATTTGTTTAGTAGAATATGTAATTTATATGACTTTGGTATTTATAGTTATATTTTGATTAAACTATGAAATATATTATATTGATGCGAGTGATAATTACCAATTACAATTAATCTAACTAGCATGTACTATCTATTGGCTAATAAAATTATTAATGAAAGAACATATCTAAATTTTCCTAACTCCTAGATAATTTAGTTAAAAATTTTAATTATGAAAAACAGATGAATTTTTTGTATCAATTGAAAAATTTTCCAATCATCACGTCAAAATTCTTAATAAGATATTTATATTAACTTTAAACAATATTAACTTACTTTTATATAGTATATGGCGGTGAATGTCATCGTCATATATTAACACTAAAACATATATGGATCCATATTTATAAAGATTTAAACCACTAAAGAAATTGTCGATGACTAATATTCGGAAATAAAAATACTTATTAAAGGGTTTAATTGATTAGAAATTATTCTGATCAAAGAATAGAATGAGATTCCTAAGCAAAAGTGGGTGCCGTATTACAATATTTATCTTCCATTTTCACGAGTGCCGTTAGTTGGGTTTGTAGGATTTATATTCATAATTAATTATCTTTAAAATAATTAAATAAAACATATGGAAAAGAAATATATATATATATATATATATATTAGCCCGAAATGTTTAATAATAAAAACATGAATGAAATTAACCAGCTAAAACTGAGCATGATTTTAATCAATAGGAATTGTCTATACCTCATTTCATGGGCCGAACAATTTTTTATCAAGCCCAAACTAAAAGAAAAAGATATTCCTTTCCTGCAAAACCCAAACCCAAATTTACTTCTTATTGGACTCGAATAAGTCAGAAGTCTTTGTTGAAATCGCCCTTATGAAGGGTAAATAAGGATAAAAAAGTAATGCCAGCTTGTATAACTACAAATACATGAACAGTTCTTAATTCTTTAAAAAAAATTGATAAAATGCCAACTGCTAATGTTTTTCTGTCGTGCTCTTAGTTTATTTTTTATTCATTTGGTATTGGGTAAGGATTTTTTATACAGAATTTGATTTTTATTTTTTTTAAATATTCTGTTTGCACTTGATATTTTATTTTTAGATATAATCTGTAACTATGAAATGTAAGAAAGACAGATATTGAACTTTTAATATTAATAAAAGGTGGAAAGTAAAAAGAAAAGTGAGAAGAGATGGAGAATTTTTAACATCGTGATATCAATATATGTTAACTAAATTAATAAATTTTTATATGTTAAATAAGTTCACAATTGCCCTAAAACATGTAAGAATGTGTTTCTCACACACAAGAAGGAAGCTAACATCTATCAAAAGCAAAAAGAAGAATTAGAGATGATAATGGCTTAGTTAACTAGTCTACATATTGGTTTCCATTACCGGAAAATGTGCTAAAATATGATGATTTGGTGAGAAACATTTTGATACAATTGATGTGTTCAGATTACTAGCAACTTTAATAGGGTAATACTATGTAATAAATAAGTATTTGAATTATTAACATTAATATTGACTATATTTATAAAAACATTAGATAAGTTGACTTCTTATCGACAAGATCTTAAAGGATAATATTAGTATCTTATTTTAAAATAGCTATAAAATAAATCATCTTAAATCAAGATATATTGTCTTTTTTTTAACTGCATTCTAATATTTCTTATCCTAACAAAATGTTTGGGTCAGTTAAACTTTTATATTTCCATTGTTTTTTAGAAAAAAAAAAAAGAAGAGTTATATGTCTGATAAAACAGCTTAAATATGTACAAAAGTTTTTTTTAAGAAATAAATCGTTCTTTCAGTACTAAGTACATTTCTCTCTAACACTGAATTTTGCTAATATAGGGTGTCTTTACACATATTTCCTAATATAAGAATAACATGATCTGTTGGTGAGGAGAAAATTCTCTTAATTTTAATTGGTCGTAATAGTCAAATTAGAAAAAGTGGGGTTGTATGGAAGACAATTATATTATTGTGCGAGGCAACAATATCCAACACGAGCAACAATTTCTTCATTTCAGTTTCCTCCATAATCTTCAATATAACTTTTTTTTCATTTCTTCTTCATAATTGTTGAACAATATTCAAAATTTATAATATAATATTTTTAAATAATATATTAAATTATATTATTTGTAGTTAATTTAAACATTTTATTATTTTTAAATATTACAAGCCTAATAAAAATAAAAAAAGGATAAGTGTGAACTCATTTCTTCGTATAAATAGATAAAGAAGAAATAAAAATATACTCTTTCCATCATTTCATCATAATTAAAATAATTAAAGAAGAAAAAAAAATTACTACATATAAATATGTGCATGATGCACTGAAGGACATGGAACGTAAAATTAAAAAAGAACAAAGAGAGTGTACCATCCGAGAGAAAAAAAAAATGAAGGTAAAGAGATAAAAAAAAAAAAAGGAGAAACATGGTTAGAAAACTAACAATACGCCTCAACTACAACTATTAAGGTTCAAAAATATTTATAATTTTATTTTATTTATATATTTATTCAGTAAGGTGTTTCTAATTTTATTTTATTTATATTTTATGAAAATTGAGTTAGTATATTTTTTACAATTGTGAGTTGTCCATAATATTATTCTATTTATTTATTTTGTTATTTAATAGTTATATTTATTCATTGAGGTGTCACAAAATTTTTGTAATAATTATTTAGGATAAATATCTTAGATTTGATAAAATTGTTGCTGGAGCGGTTTGATATTGAAAATTCTAATATGTAAATGTTAGTCAAGATAAAATAAAATAATGTATGTCATTCTGTTAATCATAATAAAACTTATTTATATAGATTAATCACTATAAAAATAATTTAAATATTTTTAATATACAATAACATGAAATATAATATATTGATAAAATTATAGAGATGATGTGTATATATGTGTATACATGTTACTTTTCTTTAATATTATATAATTTTACACTATTTTGTTTTTTATTTATTTTGTTTTTTTACATAATAAAAATGGAAATATCAAGTTAAATAGAGGAAACTATTAATTTTTTCAAATCCATTCTTACCATCTTTTTTCAAACACTAGTTCAAATTGGGACGTAGAGGCCTTGTTGGAAAGACTAATGAACTAATGATGGTTACCAGCCACTGCTCATAAGAACCTTTTAATCAATATGTTCCATCGATGATATAAATGTATTAATAATATAAAAAAAGAAAAAAATTGTGAATAAATAAAACTTCCTCATTCTTTTAATATATGTATATATATATTATGAATTTTCATCTTACAGAATGATTTGTTAATGAAGTATGGAGAAATATCAAGATGTGAGTTTGTCCACTGAGAAGTTTTGTCAAGAATTTATGACAACGTGGTTCATGTATGGCTGATAAAGAAGATAAAGAAAGGTTACATGTGATATGAGGTGCAATAATATTGTAGTATTTGGAAGAACAGAATTTAAATAATTTTCAGAAATGAAATCTTTGAGACTGATACAAATGTATATAGTTTGGTTGTGTGTATGAAGACAAAAACATTCCCAAGTTTCATCTGTAATGTGGTTTGGTAAGCTAGGGGGAAGTGTAGATGATGAGGTTATAAAGACCTTCACGAACATGAATAAGGCTTGGAAGGAGAAGAAAAACTATGAAGAGATTTTTACTGTGGGAACATTACTAAAGAAAGTGGGAAACAAATCATGACAACAATAAATTAATGTTAAATAAAAAACAAGACTTAAATAGTTTGAATATGAGATTATAAAACATATCACCCTTTGTAATTTGTTTTTTTTTTAAGTTTGTTGGGGATTTTTGTTTTACGAAGTTATACAGTCATCTAATTTGTTTCAATAAAATAAAAAATATATAAAATAACTTGTTATTTGTTAGTTAAGCTACTTAAAAAAAATAACTACTTTGTAATTAAGCTAGTTTGTGAATTTAATTATCTCATTAATGAAAAAGTTGTAACTTTCTTTCTTTCATCATTTTGTAATTTAAGTCAGAGGTTCATCATTTTATGTTAATTGATTTGTGTTTTTTTTATTAAAAAAATTTAAGATATTTTTCAATCTATTTTCTAATTTTATAAATATAGTGTTTCTTTTGTATACCTATCACATTTTAAGTTGAATGAATATTAAAGTTATGTAAGATTTGAATTGTGATTGAGAATTTAATACTTTTAATTTAATTGTTTTTTTGGAAAGAAAAAATAATAAAACAATATTATATTCATCCTTTATTAAGTACAATGCATTTCTTCTTCAGGATTTACACGTTATATATATATATTTTTTATATTGTAAATACTTTTATGTTAAGTTATTGGTTCAAAGTCTATTGTAGAGTAGATCCCTTATGTTTTATGTAGTGTTTAGATGGATGTGTAGTTGGATTATAGATGAAGATGAATTTGAAGGTATGGGTT
>Ga0099825_1003694_pt1 | contig 20311 bp, 9 predicted proteins | sample SiratroredBW_FD_76838 | JGI IMG/M metagenome (GOLD analysis project Ga0099825, IMG submission 76838) | Root nodule microbial communities of legume samples collected from California, USA - Siratro red BW | ecosystem: Host-associated > Plants > Roots > Nodule | place: USA: California | collected... | reverse complement strand
TAATTATCACATTTACAAAGAAAAATAAAAATAAAAAAAAGTATACTAATTTTTTCTATTAATTATATAAAACAATCATTAAATGTGTTATATATATATATATATATATATATATTATTTTTTATAAGTTTCATAAGATTCACACCAACAATATATAATATAATAAACGACTTCTAGAAGATTCTATTAAATTTTGAACTTAGATTCTAACACTTTCTATATTTACCTAATCCTGATGACAATGATATCCTAGTAAAATCGATTAAGTTTTTTGTTTTATATAAGAAATAGAGCACAACCACCTCAAACTTCCACAAGCACATGTTTTCTCCTAAAGCCCCATATAAGAAAATTGCTTATCAACCCCTCAAACCATATACACAACCCAAAAGAAGGAGAGAGAAATTATATCAACTTATCGCCAGTGAAGCTTTCACCAATTGATCTAAGCCCCCAATTAATAATTTAAAAAAGTAAAAACTGAAAATGTTTAGTTTTCTATTTTACAAGATATAAAACATAACTTAAAATGCAATTGCCATCATTTATGAACTTCAAACCTTTTCTCTAGTACTCATAAAATCACATCTTATGTTTAACTTATAAAAAAACAGGAACTACCACCAATCTAATAGTTTTTTAGGTTATTTCCTCAATTTCTAAAAATATTTTTTTTTCTAATATTTTCCTATCATACTCATGTAGCGCTTTTGTAGAAAAATTGAGGAACCATCGTCATTAAAAATGATGATTTCGCGTTATGTTATTTAATATTTAATATTTAATATTCAATATTTTCTATTTTTGCTGTGTTAAGTGTATTTCAAAATTGAACTTAATTATTTAGACTTATACTTAAGTTAAAATGTTTGAAATGTAAATATTAATTAGTAATTTAAAACATATAACATACTAATTGACATTAAATGTTAAAAATGTAACCTTAAATCAAATGTAGCTTCAAGAACATATAACCTTAAGTTTCTAAAAATATTTTTAAAATAATTTACTATTATAATTATTTTAAAATTTAAATTATAACAATAATTATTTGCATGAAGAAATTATTATATTTTGTGCAATTAATATAATAAAAATATAAATACGTGTTGGGTGATACGTATAATCTGTATACAACCCTAAACAATTGGAAATCAATTCGACCGTTACTGATATTTTTTTAAATGTATGTAAAATTCGAGTATTTGTCATCTCTACTCACTTTTTTTTTTCTTTCTACAAACACACCTAAAAGATGTCTCAGTAAATTAAGATAAAAAAGGGGCGGTTTCAGCTTCATTCATAAGTAATATGAAACTTATTCTACCAGAATAATACTAAACATCATTAATATACTCTTAAGGGTTTCATAGTTGCAGTTAAATATATGTGTGTACAAAGCTTAATAGTTTTTAAATTATTTTTGAAAATCCAATCTAATTTATTCTAATGTATAATATAGTTTTAAAATATAAGCATGGTTACAGTATTGCATGCTCTAAAGTATCAATTTATCAATAATTTAGCATGCCTTATTATCATAACGCTTCAATTGATGCACTCACAAATTTTATATTCTAATAAACTTCTTCAGAAAAAAATAAGTGTTCAATACTTTGCTATATTACTATTTTAAAAAAACTCAATTGATGAGTTTAATTTATTAGAAATCATAATTTTCAATAGGTATAACTTTTCACGTAACGAGCCTGTCATACTTTTGTATCCTTTTTAAAAAATTAACCAATAGTACAGAGTTTGATAGAGACTGAGTTGCTAACACCCCTATGCTTATAAATATATTAAATTTTATTAATCCAACCATTGATTTAAGAATTTTCATTAATAAATCAAATATACAATTTTTCGTATAATTTAAACAATATTTAACACTTCATTGTCTTGATTGTGAAAACATCTTTAAAATATAAATAAAGGTCAGTTATAAAATTGCATATTTGTGTATACTTCACTTATTTGAAATTTGACTAGTGTAATTGTTACGAAAACATAAGGGAGTGTATTGTTAGACTCAACAAATTCCGTTTTTGAAAAAGTTAATGGGAAAGTTGGCAAAATATAATTCACTCTTTGTTTACGCACAGAAATTTTTTTTTTTTTTTTTGGTTAATACGTGTTAAGTGTGAAATATGTATTTTCTTAATATGTATCTATTTTATGTTGACTTAGGCGAATAGTGAGCGAAAATCAACGAAGAAATTGAGTCGATGGCAACAACCATGTCGCGTAAGCAGACTCTAGTGTTTCTTTTTTTGCTTGTTTGAGTTTGGTAATGAAAAGTAATTTAGAATAATTAGTAGGAAAGCAAGGGACCAAAGCGTAGACGCGGAGTGAGGTTTGAAAATTCTCTGAACTCCAACTCTTGAATTAAATCATACCTGGCAGGAACATGAACCTATCATTAACCAATCATAATAACTTCAGCAGATGAGGTGGACTCGGTCAGATTTCCTATTCTCCCCACACACTTCACTGACCAAATATCAGTCTTAGCTGAAAAACTCGCTTTTCTCAGTCAAACTTGGACTTTCAACTCTCCAAATCCTCTGCTCCTTTTTTCCAACTCAAACCCCTATTAGTGTACCCTTTAAATACAAGCCCTTCATTCACCCAAAAAAACCATACCTTAACCTCATTACAATTTCCTCCTGCAACCTCCCTCCCGTTCTCTTCCACGTCAAACCACAATCCTAATTCTGGCTACGTCCATGATCATTGTTTACTATACTTCACCACTTCATAAATTTCTTCAGCTTCAAACTCCACTGCAGAAAAAGAAACTACTGGTTCTAGATCCAAGTGCATTTCCAGAGTAGAACTGAGAGTGTTGGGCATGAGATAAACATCAAGCACAAGCACCATCATCTCCTATCATTGTCACTGTTATTATAAACAACACAAAATGGAGAGTGAATGGAGCTGGGAGCAGAACAGACTCATCAATGAGTTAATTCAGGGAATGGAGCTAGCAAGGAAGTTGAAGGAAGACTTGAGCATGCCGTATTCAGTTGACTCAAGAGATATGCTGGTGCAGAGGATATTATCTTCTTATGAAAAGGCACTACTGATTTTAAGGTGCAATGCACCAACTTCCGAGTTGCAGGCCACGAGTCAAGCAACAGCAACTTTGTTACCAGAGTCCCCAATATCTGTCCATGGAAGTCATCTCAGTGAGGATCTTGATGGGGCCATCAAGGATCACAAAGAAATTAAACATGATTCAAAGAAAAGGTGAATACTGCTACACAGACTTTGTAGCATTTTTCTGCCACATAAGCATATACTATGCCTGATTATTGTACTAAAACTCCTAACAGATTATTTATTTTTTGTTGGCTTCAGAAAGATAACGCCCAAATGGATGGATCATGTACGAGTGAGCTGTGATAGTGGCCTTGAAGGACCACAAGAAGATGGCTACAACTGGAGAAAATATGGTCAAAAGGACATCCTCGGAGCCAAATATCCCAGGTGAGGGGATTTCTAGTAATCATGCTTTAAAAGATAATGATAAATATAGTTAAGGATAAAATTGACTTGACCAAGGCCACCTTCTAATTCACAACCCATTGTATCACTTGCAGAAGTTACTATAGGTGCACCTTCCGCAACACACAGGGCTGTTGGGCCACGAAGCAAGTGCAGAGATCAGATGAAGATCCCACAATATTTGACATAACCTATAGAGGAAAGCATACATGTTCTCAAGGAAACAACGCCGTTTTGCCACCTAAGTCACCAGACAAACAAGAGAAGACACACAGTCATAACATAGACATTCACCATGCACAGGCATCACAAGAAAGCCTTCCCAAGTTCAGAAACATCTTGTCTGTCAACACAGAAAAACTAGACAATGCAAATATGGCATATCCTTTCACTTTCCCTTCGACTTCATCTGGATGCATGAAACAATACAACCACAGCTTGATTCCTTTGACCCTTGAGAATGAGTACTTCATGAGCGACCAATACCAAATGCACCTGTTATCTCCAACAACACCAGAATCAAACTATTTGCCATCTCCAACTTTCCAGATGAATGAGTTTGATGGAATCTACAACAAGCCTTATTCAGAATCAGATATTAACGAGATCATTTCCACCAACACATCAGCAACGAATTCTCCAATTCCCGAATTCAACTTCTCACTTGATCCAGTGGAAATTGACCCGAATTTCCCTTTCAACGCCCCAGGATTTTTCTCCTGAATACACTATAAATGGAACACTATAAGCATATAGTCTTCCTAAAATAGGACAATTCCAGACAGAAGTAGAATTTTAGAATAAAGAATCAGCAACTGCAGCACTTATAAATGTCATTCCTCTTGGTCAATATTAGAATTACAATTTTGGCACAGTTTAGCAATTAGTAGAATGTACTTTCAAATTAATAGGAGCTCCAAATTTGCATTGCTATTTGGTACAACCCCAAGCCCCATCTTTAGTACAATACCATATTGGTCACAAGGAACAACTAACCAACCAAACCAAGTCACAATATTGCATTGCATCATCTCGGAAATAAATCAATATTATAAAAAAGTTTTAGAACATTATTGAAGAGCATTAAAGGAAACGACAGAAAAAAAAAATGATACATCAAAATTGGATTCGCTAGCCAAAACTGAGATTCCATTCCATTTAACGATTTAATTACACAATGATCTAACAATATTAACAACAAAATTACTTCAAATATATCCTGTGTTCCTTCTTTTATTCCTCCAAGCTTGAATTAGGAGCAGATGAAGTTTCATCTTCCCGTGAATTTCCAATTTTTCTGAGACCCTCTCTGAGGCCCAACACGATGAACAAGTTAGTGAGAGTTAGAAGCGACTCAGCCCCGCCATGTAACCAGTCGACATTGGACAAAGAAGTTCCATAATGCACCTTCGCTGTGGTAAGAAACACAAATCACACATCCATCTTCTTTAAATTATAATTTTGAAGAAATTAACTTAAAACTAACTCACCGTAAATTCCAGCTGGTACTGTTCAATTTCGCGGAGCCATGAAAAAAATATTGAAAACATAAGAAATCAGAGCGGGTAGTAGAATTGAAGCAACGAAAGGGACAGAGAGAGAGAGAGCAAAAAACTGACTTGTGGCGCCGACAAAGGCGAGCAAGAAGTAGAAGCCAAAGAGGGTGAGTTTTGGAGCGGTCTTGGACTTGGTAATGAAGTATAAGAATCCGATGTAGGGAAACAGAGAGAAGGCGAAGAGCTGAGAAGCGATGCTCTGGGAATCAATGGTGGGTGCCCATGGATCAACCGGCACCGGCAACACGCACACGATCCCTCCTCTTTTTCCGTTAGAAGGGTTCCATTGGATGCTTCTCCTGAGGCTGTTTACGTGGCCCTTTTGCAGATAGCTGGTTGGAGGGTTCAGAAAGTTGGGGGCTTTACAGAGGGACACCAGGGGCAGGGACAACGACAACTTCATGGTACCTGCAATCTCACTACTCTCTGGTCTATCTCATCTCTTAGCTTCATGCAACACCGCCACAGTTCAATTTCGCAAGCTGTTCCCCAAATGGGCTGGGCCCGTTTCTGAGTACCATCAAACGGATCTATTGGGCTCACCTTTCTTTCTGGTCCAGTCTATTGGGCTCCCATCAACAAAGTTTTGACGAGATCTTCCTCCACCCTAATAAGAATTCGTCCAATTTTTTTTTTTTATGTTATCATTGTTTAAATTGTGTTGAGACGTGTATGTTGACGAAGCAAATTTAAAATCTATGAATGATTAATACACAAACACTTTGTATGATGTTGCGTTATTTTTAAAAATTTTTAAAAATGAAAGTAACTAAATAATCAATAAATTAAAATTATATTGCAAAAAGTATTGAAAATAAAAAATCACCAGTCACTACGTATCTATATTTAATTTTAAAAAATTTAGGCATTGGTAAAATTATAAAAAGATTATTTGACATACCCATACTATCACCATACATTATCAACAATTTAAATAATTTAAAATGTTTAATAATAAAAATATCATTAAAATGTAGATTGAGGTGATGAAATAAAAATCATAAAATCACTATATAAACTTAAAAAATTCACCATTTAAAAGTAGGTATAGGAAATCAGTCGCACGCACCATTTTAGAATCAATATATAAAAACATAAATTATTATAGTAGAAGCTGGTATTCATATTAATCTGTCATAAGAAACAAATAAATTTGAATATTTAATTTAAGGAGAAAATAAAAAAATAAAAAAACAGGCACTCTGAATTAGCCTAAACAGGATTAGATGATTAGTTTTTTTCACAAGCATCACATAAACTATTCTTATAAGTTATTTCAGAGAATTTATAAAAATAAGTTAAAAATATTTTATAGAATAGTTAGCACTTATAGTAGTTGTTTTTTTTTTTTCAAACATTTATTGACTTATCCAAACAAGAGGTTTAATTAGAGTTACGAGCAGATTGAAAGAAATTAAATTAAGGATAAACACGTTTTCTAAAGAATGTGTGAGATATGATTGAAAAATGTTCAAAAGTCAAATGGTTTAAATAGGTTGGTTAAAAAAATTAATTTTTAGTGCAATATTCAGTTGAAACGGTCATTATGATAATATTTTCTCATGATTTTTTTATTTATTTAAATTATTAAACTTATCAACAATTAAATTATAATTAAAATTTTAAAAAACGTAATTATTAAAGGAGAATTATATACTAAATAAGTCATACTTAAAAATAAGTTATAAAAAATATATGAAAAAAGTCAAATGGTTTAAATAGGTTGGTTAAAAAAATATTTTTTAGTGCAATATTCAGTTGAAACGGTCATTATGATAATACTTTCTCATGTTTTTTTTTATTTAAATTATTAAAATTATCAAAAATTAAATCATAATTAAAATTTTTAAAAACGTAATTATTAAAGGAGAATTATATACTAAATAAGTCATACTTAAAAATAAGTTATAAAAAATATGACATAAGATTTCATTTTATCTTTCTGAAAAAAAAATTCATACGAAAATATTTTTAAAAATAAAAATTTATAAAATATTTTGAAAACAAAATATAACTATTTAAATTCTTATATTCAAAGTATTCAACTTATATATAAAAGATTGTTTTTGAACGAGAAGCCATAAAAGCACATGTATAAGACATTCTATACTATGAAATTAATGTTTTATTGTTGAGTGAGTCACAAAGAAATTACCTCTTTTGCTTCCAAAATATTTTATGTTATTTTTTATTTTTATATTTACAAAGAAATATTTTTTTATTTTTAATATTTTATGTTAATTCTTATTTTATGTTCAGATATTGAATTTATTGATAAACATCCATAATTAAAAAGAAAGAGAAAATTGTGAGGTTCACAAATAACTTTATCTCTATAAGAATCAACTACACACCATTATAAAAACTTTTAACATATTAGTCTATTACAAGTCTTTGCTTTCATCTTTACTTTTGAAAAGAAATTAATTATAACTTTATGTACCACTTGTCTGCCATTACTCCATCCCACTTCAACATTTGCTAACTTGTTCCACGAAAAAGTTAAGAAGTTAAAAAGATAAAAATAAAAAATGAGGTAAAATATTTATTAATAATATTTTTATTTATTTTTATTAATTTAATATTATTTTTTAATTAGTTATTACTACTAAATGAATAAAACGTAAATATTTCATTAATATTTATTTATAAAATATTTATGACGTAAATATTCTATTGTTGTAAGTCAATTTTTTGAGCGATTCATTTGAAACACATAAGATTGGAGAGGTATAATTTTACACATTTTCATGCCCCTCCCATAAGGAAAAAAAATGAAAAAAAGGGTTCATCTTAATTTTACTTATCTTTTCACATTTTTAGTCAAATTTTATTTTAAATAGCTTTTGAAATCATTTAACTTGATGGATTGTTCATTTATAACGAAATAGGTCATTATGTGATCTTCCATTATTCATATTAATTAATTGATTTTGTGCTTAATGCTTGAGATGATTTGATCATTCATTTTATGTTCTAAAATTTTGATATTCATTTAAAAATATTATATAAACTGAACATGAAACAACTTATCTAATGATTCTACATTTTAGGAATAGATTTAGGATTGTTATTAGTTGGTTAGGTTAATGTTCCTAGTAAAAGATATTTGATAATTAATTAAAAAGTTGAATGTTGAATCATGTATTTAGAAGTGTTGTTATTTTTTTATACATGCTTAGTTTATTTTTTTATTTCTTTGATCAAACGACTTATTTATTACACATCTACCTCTTCTCTTCTTCTGTAATTTCCTTACGATGAAATTGTCGTTTTGAACAATAGTTCAAACCTTTGTTGAAAATTGATTAACAATTCCGTCGTGCCCATTGGCCTCAAAGTGGATGCCCCACCATCTTAAATCCAAATCAAACCAAACGCGTCTCTCACAGTTGACTCCAAACCCTAATCAATCATGCATACATAGAAATCATTCTCCCTTTAATTTCGTGGCAGGAAGAACCTTCGAACATTATTTTGTTAACAATAATCACAAGTCGCTTAAACAACCAATTTACACATTCCTACGCGATCCCATAATTCAACGGTGCCTCGTAAAATAAAATTAAACAATTGCATTGCGAATTATCAAAACTTATAATATAAGCAGAAACGCACTATAAACACGTTAATTGTAACGTTATTATGACATGAAATAACAATAATATAATAATAATAACAACAACTATGATGATCTTTAAGCACACGAAATACCGATGGCGGTGGTGACCATAAACCTCTCCGACGCTGACTTTCTCACAAACGAAGCGATCTCCGGCGAAAGCACACCCACCTCAAACTCAGGAAGTTCGGGAATCGTGGAGAGAACGGGTTCGGATTTGTCGTAAACAACGTAGAAACGATCTTTATTGGAATATTTTTCTGCCACTTGGAAAGTAGTATTGTTATTGCTAGCAATACTACTAGCGGTGGTAGACCTGGAACAAGAAGTAGAAGTCCTTAATTTGTTGCTGGACTTGAACACAAATCGAAGGAGTCTGTGGAAGGTTCGAGAGATCTTGAAAGGCTTGTTGTTGGGCATGATGGGTGGTTGAGGATGAACTTGAACTGAGAGACAACGTTCGGGTAAATGAGACATGGAAAGGGTTCTTCTGTTTTTCGGGGAATTCGCTATTGCTGTGTTCAATTGGTGTTTCAAGGAGTTGAGCTCGAAGGAATCGTATAGGGTGCTGCCACAATCCCAAACGTTTCCCTTCGAAACTTGGTTAAGATTTTCTTCTCTTGATTTCTTCTCCATGTGCTACAAATAATAGGGTTTTCTTAATTTTGGTGACTGTTGGTACTAGGTATATAGAAGGGAGATTATGTCTGAGATATGGATGAGGAGGGTTGAAGAGAGTGACGTTTGAGTACTTTTATGTGATGTTTGGTGAAGGGTGAAACGCGTTAGTTATGACTCTGTGATTTGGAAAGTGAGGATTTTTATAACAATTAGGGTTTCACGTCCCAAGGATATTGACCACCATGCCATTAAATCCGTGAAGATACTTTTTTTTTTCAATTTCTGTGCCAGCTTTGCTACATGCTTGCTTTGCATTGGCCAAATAAATAAATGAATCGATTAAAAACTATTAAAAAAAATAAATGTACACACACAATGAAAAGTGGGCAAATATGGGACACTGGGACGTGGAATAAAGGTGGCTCCTTGAAATCTTGAATCATGTGTTAAACTCTTGTGTCTTGTCACATTCACACTACTGTGTGAGATTGTGTACAAACATGGATTAATTAATAGAACGAGTTTAGTTACTTAATAGAAAATTTATTAAATTATTGATCATGTGGGCGGTGGCATTCTTATACTATATGAAAAATCAACAATAAAGTATTTGGTTTTCATTGTTGGGGTGCTTCTCCATGAAGACAGGAATTATGATGATCCCTTGAAGCATAATAGATACACATTGTTTAATCAACAAATTCGTATCATGAGTTTTGATATTGTTGTTCGTTATTTTGAAACACAAACTGTTCTACACCTGTTTGTGTGATAATGCATTTTCATCACAACTTGGTTTCAAGTTTTCTGGAATTAGTTTGTCTCTAAAAACATTAGTTTAGTTTCTTTATCATCCTTTTTGGTTTCCTTAATATATATCTTTCGTGGAATAATTTAGTTTTGATACACTATAAATGCATAAAGTTAATATAGAAGCTTGAACTAACAATGCTCTCACTTAATTTTAATGAAATCTTTGAATTATGAAAAAAAGTAAAAAACTAATACCTTTCAACATTTTTTTGTTAATCAAGAGATTACCAGGTGTAGGTAGTTTTGTGGAGTTGAAATCTGATATGCTCAAGTTATCAAGTTAAGAAGGTTGAATACGCAATAACCTAAAACCATACGTGGAAAGATGCAAAACGCAGTTATCAGGTCCAGGTGTATACATAGATTCAGAGTTTTGGGATAGAGACAGTTGAAAGGCGATGATAAATTCGTAATAAATGTGGTATGGAAAGTAATAATTTATCTCAACAACTAGATGTGAATAGGAACTTTATTTAATTGGAAGTTTGACTAGGATCAGATAAATTCTGACAGGAAGTGCAGTTGGCTAACTCTGAGTAAAAAAAAGCTCAATAGGTCATACTCATGGAAGTTTATTTTAGTAGAAGTTTTTTTTTTTCTTTTTTTTTTTAAATATTCAGTGTACATGTAATAAGATATACAATTTCACTAGTTCCTTCTCAATTTGATCATTTCCGTTTACTTTTAATCATTTAATCACTTTGTGACCCTTTTTTTAATTCACTGTTATTTTGTGGAGGATAAAGTGGGATTTAAGTTTAGAAAGCAAATTCTAAAACTTAATCAACTATATATATTTTGTAAGAGTTGACGTAATTCAAATATTTCAATTTTAATCTATAATATTTACTTTTGCTGTTAGAAAAATGGAAGATTTCTTCTTATCCTTAAGTTGACAATTGGTATAATAAACAAATTAGTGCCCAAAAGAAATCTTACTTCCACAAACCTAGAACTTTTATACATGTTTAAAGGAGGCTGATGTCCATGGGCCTTCACCACTTATTATAGTTTAATTAATTTGGGTTTTCTTAATCATAGTTACTGGCTTTAATATTGGTTAATATTTTGATGACTTTCTTTAGTCTCCCTTACTATGTTGAACATATGTAACTCCATTGATATGAGCTGGAATGTTTAGACTCTGAATCCCTTCCTTCCTGCCATACCTATACAGTTAGATTTCAATTGCTTTAAATAATTTAAAATGAAAAAACAATAAAAAATTACAAGGGATATTATTTTTATGTATGATGTTGATTTATTATTGAAAACAGTAATTAACATTGTCAGACAAAGTAATATTAAAATAATTTGAATCTTAAACTACTTAATTAAATGACATAAATAGTTATTACTTCGGTCAACCAGTGGTATTTAACTTGTCAGGAATTAATTTTTTTTACTAATTTTACTCATATCTAAACAATCTAACTTCAAAATTAAGGTTTGACCTAATTAAAATATGAAACTTAAAGTTACTAATTTATATTAGGTTATATATATAAATAAATACATGTATACAATACAGGCAAAGATATACATGAATTATTTGCAAGATATTAAAATACATAGACATGCACTTATACATTTTGTTAATAATAAAAAAAAATCAAATCTAGCGTTTCACAAGTCAACTTTACATAATTTATGAACATAACTCAATCAATTCTTACACCTCTATATCTCAAATTAAGAATCTAAATAAATTATTTTCTAATACATATTTGAATTAGATATTTTATAAAAAAAGTAATTATTTATTTTTCATAAATCCTTGGGAAAATTTAAAATAGCATTTTGAAAAATTAAGGTGGAACAAAAAATGTAATGCAATAACTCTAAATATTGTATCAAAGTTTGAAATTAGCTATAACTTCTTAAAGAGTTATTAGAATACATTATTTGACAGTGTAAAGGCTTTTTTACTTGAGATGATACATAAGTTATTAACGAAATAAAAAATTAACTTATAATGTGTGAACATTAAGCATTTTTCATTCAAGTTTTAAAATCAGTATTTTCGTTTCAATGAATTCAACGAGGTAAGATTTTAGTTTTTATGTGATTTATGCATAAAATCAAACTCTAAAAAAATTTGTAGCAGAGATATGATTTATAGCATGTATCGGTATAGCATTTGTTTTCTGATTTTTTTGGATTATGTTTTCCATATCAAAACAAAAGCCAGTGCTTACAGCTTCGCAGATTCAAATAAAGTTCGCACATCTTGGAGTTTAAAGACAGAAGTAATTAAACAGATTGTAGGGTGATTCTGGTTTATTGGATCTTGATAAATGTACCCAAATACTCACTTCACTCCTTTCTAAAATAGATAAAATCGATAATTATAACTAAGATGGTGACAAACTCAAAAAATCGTAAATTATAATACGAACTGTAAATTTTACTTTTTTTTAATATATATATATATATATATATATTATCTGTAAAAAAAGAAGTAAAAGAAATAAAAAAAAGTATTTAAAAGATATTATTAAAAAGTAAAAGAGATACATATTCAAAATAGTTTTGTTTTGTTATATTTTTAATTGAAATTTAAACCAATTCAATCAAGAATATGAAAGTGTAGTCCAAAACACTCTTAATTCTTAATTAGGTTTGAAATTTATTTTAAATTTTAATTGTATTAAATTGAAATTGAAACTCATATTCAATAAAAAAAGACTATTAATTATTATTTGAATTTTGAATTTATTTTAAATTTTAATTACATTCATTGGATGGTGTTATTGTTGACAACACATAACAAGATAATTTTAATTACATTAAATTGAAATTGAAATTTATATTCAATAAAAATAGACTATTAATTATTATTTAGGTTTTATATTTATTTTGAATTTTAATTACATTCATTAGATGTGTTATTGTTGACAACATATAACAAGATAATTTTAATTGCATTAACTTTTAATTTAAACTAAATTCATCTACCTAAAAAGGTGAATAGTCAGTAAAAAAAATATCTTTTACTTCCATCTCCAAAACATTTAAGTGTTTCACAAACTAAACCCCCAAAATTAAAATGAAGATTCAACTCCAACTTTGCTGTATATATTGAAAACAGTTCAGTAAAGTATGCTTTCACACTTGTAAGTGTGATAATCACACTTGTAACCCTGATTTTACTGGACTTGATACTATTTAAAACTGCGGTTTGGGCTTTGAAGCTCCGTAACATCCTGAAAAAGGTCTTTTCTTGTTGTACCCGTGTTTTTTCCTTTCTCCACATTTCTTGTATATTGTAAACCACTACCGGGAATGAATCCTATACTATCATTCTTTTTAAATTTTGTTTGTTATTTTGAAATTTAGAAGCTCTCATGAGATTAGTCTATGTTACCTGTTTCACAAATTGAAATAACATTTGGTGATGATCTATGTATACATTTCGTCAATCCACAACATCACTGCTGAACAGCTTAAATTGGTTTGCATCAAGAACCAATCTCCTTATGGAAGAGAATGCACCCATGATTCCAGCACCTGTGAACACCACTATAATTGAGCCGTTGACCCAGTAAGTTAAGGATGATTTTGGAGGCTGGTATGTCATGTTGTATAGAAGCATTGGCAGAATGAAATCCAAAGGGATGAAACCAATAGCACCAACCACACCGTTGATATCTCCAAAAAATGGCAACATGGCTGCCAACACCCCACAGCATATCATGTAAATTGTTCGGAGAATAATGCGAGGAATCAGGTTTCTTTTGGAAAACATCCCCTGCCTCACATCAGCTGATTTCTTCTCCATTATCTCATAAGCAACTTGAGAATAAACCTGTCATAATGTTGGGCCAGACATTAAACATTTGCTCGTGACAGTCTTGTTCATGGAAATTGATTAGAACACCCTAGAAGGATAAGTTCGCTGTGTAATAACTACTTCAAATGCTTAACAAGCTCCTTGACCACCATGTAGTCAACATCCACATGACACAGCCAATTTTTACAGCATACAAAGAAAAGTTGACAAAGATTGACCATGATGATAGTGATTTGAAACTGTGTAATAATTTCTCTATATTTAAAGTGGTTTTTAACTAGTTGACAGTGGATAATATATCAGAATTAAACTCTTTGTAGCCCCTAATATAATCCTTCACAAGAAGGAACAAAATCAAATAGAATTATTCTCGTGATTACTTAATTCTAGCCAATTGCCCTTTCCATTTAGATAGAAGTGTGTGTGAGCTTACCAGGCCAATGGCAAATAGCTGAAGAAGAACAAAGACGATTGCAAGTCCAAGGACCCAAGTTGGAGCCAAAGAAGGCCCACTATCTGGTAGCAGACTCTTTAAAATGTTTGAGTTGGATTTGTTTCCAAATACCCAATATCCAGAAACTGCAGCGGCGTAGAAAGTCACAAAAATTGCTGTATAACACATAAGAAGGCCTTTTACCATCTTCCCAGTGGCAGGGGGTGCCAGAGTTGCCTGTATTCATAATGACATGGTCAATAAAACATCAAAACAAATTATTTAAACTTAGGAATAGGAACATTAGGTACTTGTATCTCGGGCAATATGCCATTCCCATATATTGCTGCAATTATGGAGAGGGACGTGAAGGCACTGAAAGCCCTTGCAGACTTCTTAGGTTCTAAAGAATAGTCCCTTGGAGGGGCATTTTCAGACGTACCTGCAACATGGTTGGAGTTTGTTACATCATTGCAACATTTCATGTATTCAGTAGAACTCCGGGTAACAAATTATGTCATTCATTCTATTTCAACATAGAATTGTTGACTTCATTACCCTTGAGCTTGTGAGAAAGTGAACATACAGCAATGTTTTAGTTAAAATCTCTATTGTCGAGTTAGCACTTGACAACAAATTCTATATTGTCTCAAAGTAACTCCAATGCACAGGGTCTGTACAATTACATTACAATGTATACCAAAAAGACATTGAGTTCATTTGTGTAAGCAACATAATTACACACAATTCGGATTAGAATTTATTGTATGCTTAACTGAAATATTTACTGAAAAAACTTAAAAGAGCTTATAAAAGACCGCTAGTGAAATTCAAGTTCAATAAAGTTGTTCAATACACTCCTTAGGTTGATCACAGTGAAAAAAATAAATAAATAAAACAAGAGGGGTCCAAGTGAATTGAGTGAGAAGTATTTAGCACTAGTTTTAATCCAATTGCAGAATTATGATTTGAAATGTTTGCACTTTCTGGTAAAAATGTAATCAAGCGAAAAAAATACCTGCATGAATACAGGCAACAACCACGAGGATGGTATAGCCAAGGGCGAAAACTAGTGAACAGAAGTTGATGTGTCGCAGGGAATGGAAAGAAGGAAGCTGAGATAAAACTATCATTACCGCTGTCACCATTGCGATAAAGTGGTACAATTTGAGGGATCCATGAGGTGAAATATTGGAGTATATGATCTTCCATGACAAAAGACAAAGCAGTCAATTACTTTTTCAAGCTAAAAATAAGAAAATGAAATACTATAGTTGACACAGATATTTAATACTCCAAATCATTATATTCTCTTAAAGCAACACGCAGCAAAAGTAAAAGATAATGCACAAAATGATTATCTAGAGTTATCGGTCCAGGCCAAAATGCATATCATTAAAAGGTGTGAACAAAATTGCCTTCATGAACCAAAATTTCAAAGTTTCAATGAGCAGAATGCGTGACTCAACAAATCACAATTATGTTCCTATTGCATTTGCACCACATCAACCTCCTAGCCTAAGTTGTGGAAACACAGTTCAATTATTTGCTATTATTGAATTTGTATCTTTTCATTTTCTCTCTCTTCCTTGAATGAAACTTTGTTATTTTCACATTGAATACCCTCTTGGCCATTTTCAGTTTGTCACCAGTCACTATAACTCAACACTTCGGCTAGAACAAACCATGGTTACGTTACGTAGGGTTTAAGCTCTGAGTGGAAATTTCCATCACTACTCATCCTCTTAACACTCTCGATGGTACATTTTTTATATTGGAATTGTGGATCAGTTCAATAACTTACGTGTGTAAGTCAAGAACGCTCCCAAAACATCCAAAATAGTTCACGGCTTAAACGTGTTCAACTGCAATATCTAACCAATAAGTGAAAACTTCTTAAAAGGTTAGGCGTGAAAAAATAAAAAATAGAAGAGCAATCAGTGTTGATTGGGTCAAAGAGATAGGAGGAATTTAATTTACTATATAATAATACAAATATATACAATTAAACCAATTGCTTTCATTGGTGTAGTCTTTATAGTTTCTTTATATAATAAATAAATAAATAAATAACCTCAAGACATTCACCCGCAAGCAAGATTGCCCCAATGCCAACGCCAGTGTTGATTGCCGTTTGAATGAAAATTACAAAATAAAACATCCATCCTGACCCTGCAACAAATTATTGCATTTTTATAATCTGACAAAAAATCAATAACAAAATACATAAAATATAAAGCTTGCATACACCTATCATGTAACCTAATAAAATCTTATAGACTCAGTTTTTATTTTAAGGAAAAAAAAAGATAGAAAAAAACTCGTCATACATTATTTTCTGAAGTAAGATGTATTATTTTATTTTGAGAAAAAAAAAAAATTAAGTTGAGTAATAAAAAGATACATGTGTGTAAGATAGATATAGGTGTGTGTATAATTTTAAAAGTCTTCACAGTTAAAGTACAAAATTAATATACACGAGAAATAGAACCAGAGTAGAATTTCATGTAAAAAAAATTGTACGACACTGTTACCTTAAATTTTCTGCATTAATTTTATAGAGAAATTTCAATTTGATCAAAAAGATAAATATCTCAACCAACAAAATCTACGATTGGGTAACAAAATTGGGCCACATGTATTTTGTGAGGACAAATTTGTGTAAATTAGCCAGATAAAGCCCGAAATTTCGCAGCCAAAGAAAAAAACAAAACAAAAGGCCTTGGAAAATACTAAATAAGAAAAAAATGTGATAAAAAATGTTTGATTTGTCATTAAAAAAAAAAAAAACGTTTGATTGAAAACTTATGCGTCGCCGTAACGTAAAACAACAATTATTTATATCATACGCGTAACGTAAAACAACAATTATTTATATCATACGTTAAATTAAATAGATATTAAGTATTAATAAAATTCAATTAATTCTTTTACAAAATAGTATATATATTTAAGGTAATAACTGTCAACATAATAAATTAAAATCAATGATAATTCTCCTTTTCAATGTCTTAAAATTCAATAAGAAAAAAAGAAATTTAAATGAGTGTAAGTGAAAAGAAATGGATATAGTTGACTTTCTACAAATAGGGGGAACTCCACATAAAATTAAGAAAGAGATAGACAAATTAATTCAAACTAGGGAAAAGAAGAAAGAATAAAAAAAAAGAGAGAGATAGCATAATTCATCATTATTTGAGAATAATTTAAAGAAAATAACGTGACCTAGAATGTAAAGAATAAAACTCTAACAAAATACAAGATTTAAAACTCCTTTATAAGTTATAGGAAATCGATAAACAAATTAATTTAAACCTGCATAATTATTTTGAAAATATTTTACCTACAAAACTATGTCTCGTAAAATCCTTCAAACTTTCATCATTTTCAATTTGTCACAAACCTCTATCTGTGAAAAAAAAAAAGTGATTTAAAAGAAAAAAGAAATTGATTACTATAAGAAAAGTCAACAAAGAGAACAAAAAGCTCTATAATCAAGGAAACTGATAGAGAAACAATAAAGACCTGGGTTTGAGAAGATTGAAGAAAACGAAGTAGACACAAATTAAAAATGAAAATCTAGATAAACTACACTAAGAAATTGTTATAAATTAATCACCTAAAACGTCAGCAGCTAGTTCTCGGAAACGAATGTGACGGCGACCAGATTTTTCACAGTGATCGAGAACTTTGGACATGAGGAAGTAGGAGTAGAAGGTAACCACCCCCATCGTCGTAAGGCACAAGAATCCAAGTCCCCACCCTAATCCTCGGAACGCGTAAGGCAGAGTCAGAATCGATGGTCCAACGATCGCCGTCGTTAGGTGGAACCCCGCGTGCCACCACTCACCTGTCAATTGTTAAGCCATGCATCAATGTGCTCGCTACTTTCGTCTAACAGAAACCAAAACCATTTAAATTCATGAGTTCCGATGTCAATGGTTGGTGAATCGGAGTTATTTACCTTTGGATTGGAGAACGAAAGCAGCTCCGCCGTCTTCATCCTCGTCGTGGCGGCTATGGATATCGGCTTTCGGTGGTTCCGTCATGGATGAACTGGCGGTGAGTTATTAACTAAAGAAGAATGAGAATGAGAGAGATCGTGCCTCCGTGTGTGTCTATATATATATATATATATATATATATATATATATATATATATTATTTTATTTATTTTTTTCTTTTTCTTTTGGTACGCATTAACTAGTTTTCATTGTTAACAAAATTAGAAGAAGAACGATTATTTAAGATATGTAGTAATGTACTGTTCATCATTTCTAGTTTTGTTTTTTATAATTTTTAATACTCTTAATTTTGTAAGGAAAATAATTGGTTAAGAAAATAAACGGAGAAAGTTTTATAAATAATTAGATAAATCACTAAATTTTAGAGCCGAACAAATCCTAAATGTGTAATTGCATCAAGTAATTAATTTTTCTTTTCTTTTTAAAGGTAAAAATAATTTTGTTCGGTAATTAAAAATGGTAAATTACCATTTTCAATTTTATATTAATTAGATTCTCTCCCAAACCATATCCTCAATTTAATCACTCTACAATTAATTAATAAGATATTTAATGCTTAATTAATTGGTATTATAATAACAATTGTTCTAGTCAAAAAGATGAATACTAGTTTTTTTAGTAAAAAAGAAAATTTTTGACTTTTGGGAATAAGTGGGAGAGACGAAAGGGGTAAAAAGGAAGAGTTTGTTTTTGTTAATAAAATAATATATTGTTAAAATTATGGGTCCCTCTCTAGCATAAATAATATGTCTTTTAAAATATTTATTATAATATTTATCATTCTATAGTGTATAAAATTAGTTCAGCATGTCAACAATTTTGACGGTACTAATGTATTTAAATATAATTGTAGTAAAGAATCTTAAATATTTGAGAAAAGAACGAATGAAGATAAGTGGTATTTCCAATGATTGAGGCGAATGAAAACTAGGTTTCACGCTTTCTTGTGTACACACTTGCAATGCACTTTCTGAATGTGTCGTCTTTCAGATCCAAAAATAATAAACAGAGTCCATCCAGATATCGTCCATCAAGCCACCCATCTATGTCTATCCAAATTTGAACAATTTTTTCTTATTTCCTCATTTGAACTGCTGATAAATGAACCACATCAAATAAAGTTGTCACACGGTATGAATGTAGATGTTAGATTTGACGGAAAATATTGGTCTCTATAAACCTAGAAAAGAGTCTATACTTGATGCTAAAAAGTATATTATAAAAAAAAACAAAGAAAAAGATACTTGTTTCTGATCAGGCATCGGGGTGGGCTAAGGTATTCATGTAAAAATTTAGTCTTTACTTACGTTTTTTTAGTGTTTTAAATATTAATTAAATAACTATTTTGTAAAATTAAAAATTATAGCAAATAAAACAAGATTTTATCAAATATTTAATATTAAAAAGATATACTCAATTTTCTCAATGTCGAAAATATAAAAAAGAAATTAAAATGATAAGCATCAAATAAAAATAAATAATTATAAAAAGTGAAAATGTAAAAATAACTAAATATATAACACTTAATAAATTAACACATATTTTAATAATTTAAAAGTCTACAAATAAAAAAAATAAGGGCAAATATTAAAACAAAGATGGATACATAACAGACATATATACATACTTATTACCTATACTTATATTATACTAGTCAATACAAAAATTTCAATCAAGATCAGAAGGAGTTTTGACCAAAAAAAAAAAAAAAACGACCCCTTTTAACCAAAAACCCAAAAAAAAAAAAAAACAAAAATTTAAAAAAAAATACAAAAAAAAAACATTAAAGAGACAAATCAAAACATTTAAAATAAAAGAAAGTCAATATTTTAAAATGAGTGTCAATCATTGTAGCCAAGTTTTAACAGATAATGTAAACACATACCAATTTGACAAAGGGAATTTTAGCTTACTATGTTTGAGAAACACATCCATATT